>Ga0315902_10000219_pt1 | contig 99549 bp, 75 predicted proteins | sample LakEriMetagenome_9_FD_203523 | JGI IMG/M metagenome (GOLD analysis project Ga0315902, IMG submission 203523) | Freshwater fungal communities from buoy surface, Lake Erie, Ohio, United States - Buoy 12 MA117 | ecosystem: Environmental > Aquatic > Freshwater > Lake > Lake biofilm | place: USA...
ACAAATCGTTAATGTACCATTCGTTCCTGCATCCGGTGCTGTAGTTAATGTAATGGTCACAACACTCATATCATTCGAACAAGGCGAAGTTCCAGAAACTGTATATTGGAAAGTACTCGTTGTGGCACCTGCCGCCGGTGTATAAGTTCCTGCTCCTGCATTGAACGTGCCTCCACTTCCTGTTAATCTCGTCCATGTTCCTCCTGCGTCTTCACCCGTAATCAATGAAAACAAATCAACGGCTGATCCACTCGTTTCGCAGACGGATGTTGAACCATCGGTTCCTGCATTGGGTGCTGTTGATTCGCTAACTGAAACTGTTGCTGTTGCATTTGCGCAACCGCCACTCCCCGTTACGGTATAGGTGTATGTTCCTGGAGTCATTGTCACAGGATTGTATGTTCCCAAATTTCCTCCGGTTAGTGCCGATGGTCCCGACCATGTTCCCGAAGAAGATGGGCTTCCTCCTAGTGATGTAAATAAATTCCCAGATGAACCATTTGAACAAAAATTGGAAGTCCCGTTCGTTCCTGCGTTTGGAGGAGCCGTTTCTGTAACCGAAACTGTAGCAGTTGCATTTGGACACCCACCTGTTCCTGTAACCGTGTAAGTATAAGTACCGGGGTTCATTGTTACAGGATTATAAGTACCTAAATTACCACCACCAAGAGAAGAAGGTCCTGACCATGTACCCAAAGAAGAAGGACTTCCACCAAGTGATGCAAATAAATTTGCTGATGACCCATTGGAACAAAATGAAGCACTTCCACTTGTTCCAGCATTTGGTGGTGATGTGACGTTCACTGTTGCAGAAGTACAACTCGTTATTCCACAGAGACCTTGATTAGCGACATAATAAGTAGTCGTGGAGCCGGGAGAAACTGTTATGCTCGAGCCCGTTCCAACAAGTGTTCCCCCACACGAGCCTGTATACCATCTAGAAGATGAATTTCCTCCTGTTGCTGTTAAGGTAGTGCTATTTCCACTGCAAATGCTCGTTGTACCGGTTATACCAGTTGGAGCTGATGAAGACGGTGCTGTAATTTCGAACGCGCTTATATATATATTTTGCTCCCTGGGGTTATCCGAACTGATCAATGCCGCCGGGCTCGTTCCACAACTTAATCCCGGTGGATGTCCTGTGCTGCTTGAATATGTAATCACTATTCTAGCCACAGAAGTAAAGGAAACATCTGCAGCATTGTTCACATTTGAGGTACCACATGACTCCGTACCCGTCAATGTATTTCCAGATAGAACCGCTCCAGCGCAGTTTTTAGTGATCGTTGGGGTTACGGCAGTTGTGAGATCAGACTGATATCCTTGAATCGTGACCCTGTCAATAAATCTGTTCGCAGATATCGCACCACAAATATGTGAATTCAGCCCCATAATACTAAAACTTACTGGGTATGCGGTTGGACTGCCCCCGCTAGCATTTTTAAATGTAATGGTCATGGTCGCTGTTGAAGTACAGTTTGACCAATCTACGAACATATCCATTCCGAAACCATAGGTCGCTCCAGCATTAGTGTATCGGGGATAACCACCTGTTTTCCACGGGCCACCGCTCATGCTAACATCCGCATAAACACAACCTGTGTATGCTGTAAATTCTTGATTGTCCGGATCTGATCTTAAATCAGTAGCAGATGTTGTTCCATTTGGCCAGTTGGTTCCTGAAAAGAAACTAATGTACTCTTGAGATTGACCTATCAAATAAACATTACAAAATAGGATAATTGCTATAAACCGCGAAATACTCATTCGATATTAGAATTTTATAAATTTAAAAACTTCTGAATCAACCATCTTATTATCTACTCTTAAAAAATAGGAACCTACTGTAAATAATTCCCTTGGCAATTTTAAAACTTCGTTTTCTACACCTATTGAATTGCCCTCAAATAAGAGTTTTCCATCTGTGGAATACAGAAAAATATCAGATGGCGAAGAATATGGAAGTATTACCAATACATCCTCATTCAAGTCTTGCCTTATAAAAGGCTTCGATCCTTCAATACATGATGGAACATGCAATGTAAACAACTCTTCTGACTGGCCATCAAAATCAAATTGTTCGAGCTGAACATAATTGTAGCTTCCCTTGGCAATAAAAATTTGATACTCCATCAATGAACTTGAATATCCTTGTGCGTCTACTTCACTATTTACAGTAAAATCATACCCATTGTTTGAAGTACTAATTTGAAAATGTGAGGAATTAATTTCACTAACTGTTGAATAATTTAACATGTATCCATCACGATCACACTTCAAATCAAAAGTCCCTAGTTCAACGCCCAAAGGGGTTGGCACAGATCCAATGACAAATTCGGAAAAACTTGTAAATCCAAGACGCTGCGCATATCCGTTTCCTGAGTTAAATACCCTGCCAGCTACATTTTGGGGAGGAATTGTTGTCGTTGACTCAAAGGTGTTATAGTCAGCAAATGTTGTGGAGTTGTCAGGCCTTTTTAAAACAATAAACTTATTGTCGCTTGAGGCTGAAAGAGAAGAAAAATTCTGAACATACAAACGCATTCCATAGGAGCCACCTGTTGGATTTGTATTTGGCCCAAGCCTCCACTGTGCTTCTGGATGAATTAAGTAAACAACTTTTCCATTCTGCACAGCAAGACTCGATGAAATGTTAGCATCCGTGTTTTGTCCGCTGCCCTTGAATGAATTTGAAACAGAACAATCAAGATAACTTATTCCCGTGAGATTATTATTAACCCATTCCATAAGACGTCGATTGGTTGTTAATGTTGTCCCCACTCCCATCGGGAATCGATAAGTAGCTGTATTTGTTGATACCGTTCTTCTAAAATTTCCATTTATATGACCTGAATAATTACCATCGATAATACCTGATGATACCCCATCTGTAGCAGAAGTATTCAGGTTCACTCGATTCGACCCGGTAGAAATTATCCCATTGAGCCAAAGCCCATTAGTAACTACAGCGTCATTGTTAAGCGTAAGAACAGACGTATTTGAAGAGCTCAGATCGTAAAAAGTTTCACCACCTGAACAGGTGAGCGTTTTTGCATTGCCGGTAAATGTTATTTTTCCCTGATTCTCAATATATGAACCAGAATTGCTCCAGTTTCCTGCAACTGTAAGGTTAGTTGCGTTGTTTGATGTGAGCTGCGCTGAAGTACCTATCGTAAGATTATTAGATTGTGCGCCTGTTGTTGTAACTAGAGGATAGCCATTTACACATGCCCCCGTTTGCTTTATAAAAACATGGTCTGCCGTCGTCGGTGCAACTGTGGCTACAGTATAATTAGTACCATTGTATTTTAGCCAATTTGTTGCGGTTTCATAAATATTTGACCCTTTAAAGACAAAAGCCACAGCATCGACATTTAAATATTCAGTATTAACTTCGCCTACATTTTCATAATATACATAACCATCATTACCAGCATTAAAATAGTAGGTTCCGAGTGAGGTCCAAGTTGTAATGTCAGCTGCTGAATTTGTGTTGCTTTCCTGATTAAGAGTGGTACTTGTTATTCCATTTGCATGACTTACCTTTACAGGTGCAGCAGCACTTCTGTTTGAACTTCCGACATGCTTTTCAAAAACTTCATACCTGCCCGGAGTCACGATGGTCGGATAAAAATACACCCAACGTGTAGGAGCACCCGAAACACCTATATAGAGACTATTTTTTGAACCACTTCCGTAAAACCCTGGATTCGCGGAGGCAGTCCATCCTGTTCCATAGAAAACTGCATTGATATCGTCAACAATTACATCTGATACCGCAGAAGAAGGTGCACCTTGCCATAAGTAATCACCGTTTGACATGGTAGGCGATGCAGTAGCATTCGTATTATCGACTGTAATCGATTTACAACCCGATGCCCAAGTAGAACTTCCGCAACCACTCACACTTACCAAGCATGCATAAGTCGTTGATGACGTAACTGCCGGAGGATCATAAGAAGAAGAAGTTGCACCACTTATCAAAGTCCAACCTGCAGTGCTTGTGCCAGTAGGACAGGCATTTATACCGGGCTTAGAATACCACTGGTACGTTGGAGCACCACTTGGTGGACTACTGAACAAAATTGGAGAAGGATCAATGGATAAACAGCTAGTTATATTACCACCATTCAAAGTTCCATAATTCGCTGAACTTCCAGAAATTGCTCCCAAAATAATAAACTGATCTCTTGGATTTGTTGAACCTCCTGCACAACCTAATGAAGAAGTAATTGAAGCGGCAGATTTATAAACAACAACGATTCTGTTTATGTTAGCTGTAAAAGAAACAGTTACTGCTCCTCCTAATGACCCCTCAGTTCCAGTTATAGTTTTGGTTGTAGTACCCGTAATTGTTTGATCTGCACTTGCAGACTGGGTTATGGACGGTGCTACTGAAGTGCCAGAATTATCTCCCGAAATATCCACTACATCAGTAAATAAATTAGAACACCCTCCGTTGTAGCTATTTCTATTAATGTTAAATATGTTAAAAGATGCACAACTAATGGGGCTAGAAAAAGTAATTGTAGTAGTCACCGTTGATGTTCTATCTGCCCAATTTACATTTCTTGATAAACCTGCAGCACTGTTACAACCAGAAACATAGCCTGGACTGTTGACTGAGCATAATGCAGTCCATCCCGCTACTCCAGAAACGCTTGTCGCCACTGTCATAGTCACCCCAGCACTTGTTTCCGTGTAGTTGGAGGTAATTCCTGCTCCCGGCGAAGTGTTATAATTACCAAACGTAAAAGTCTGAGCAAACAGATTGGTGACCGAATAACAGCTTACAACAATCAATAGTAACTGAAGCTTTGTCTTAGCACGTCGCATCATGGGTTTCATTCCTTTAAGTATAGATTACAAATTTCTAACATTCCAAGTCAACTTCCTTGAAAGCTATACATACAAGAATCATACGTACACCCTATTTTCTGGAATTCAATACATACATTATACATACATGAATGGCAAATAATAAATTATCTATTTGATTTATAGTAGTTTAATAAAATAGATGAAGAAATCACCAATGAACTCAATAAACGGAACTAAAATTGTATTAAGTTCGTAATTATGAACCCTATCAAGATTCTTGGTGTTTTTCTTTTCTTCTTCACTGCTCAAGCTGCGATGGGTAAGGTTGTGCTGCCAGATATGCTAAGCGATAACATGGTGTTGCAGCAAAACAGCTACATCAAACTTTGGGGAATTGCAAAACCGAATAAATGCGTAAAAATCAGAACCAGCTGGAGCGATAAAGAATATAAATATTGCACAAAAAAAGACGGTTCCTTTCTCATATCAGTTAAAACTCCGAATGCTTCATTCACGCCACATTCTATTGCTTTTCAAGAAGGAAAGAGCATCACGAGAATTAGTAATATTCTCATAGGTGAAGTATGGTTTTGCTCGGGTCAGTCCAACATGGAAATGACCTTTAAAGGATTCAACAATCAACCCATTGAAAATGCTGAAAAAATAATAGCTAAGGCGGATCCAAACAGTGGAATTCGAATGCTAAGGGTTAAACGAATCGGACAGGAAGCCCCTTCAAAAACAGCCGAAGGAAAATGGATGCTAAGCACTCCTCAAAACGTGCCAAACTTCAGTGCTGTCGCCTATTTTTTTGCTTTAAAAATGCGGAAAGAATTGAATATCCCCATTGGACTCATCAACTCAAGCTGGGGTGGTTCAAGCGTTGAAGGATGGATGAACCGCGATTTAGTAGATAATTACACAGACCTCGATTTAAAACAAGAAATCCCGGATAACGAAAACTGGAAGAAACCCTGTATAATGTACAACGGAATGTTAAAGCCGTTTACCGATTATGTTGTGAAAGGATTTCTCTGGTACCAGGGAGAAGCAAATATTGATCGTTATGCGACTTATGCTGATAAATTGAAGGACATGGTAACGCTTTGGCGATACGAATGGGGACTTGGCAACCTACCCTTCTACATTGTTGAAATTGCGCCATGTATTTATGATGACCCTGTTAATGCAGCAAAACTGCGTGAAGCACAATACAAAGCATCAACAATGATTGAAAATGCAGGATTTGTTTCCACGAATGATCTTGTTGGTCCGGATGAATCAAAAACCGTGCATCCTAAACAAAAACTACCAATTGGTGAACGTTTAGCAAATAGTGCTTTGAAGCAAACATACGGCAAGGATTCTTTGTGTGCAGACTTTGCTGCTTATGATTCCATTGAAGTAAAAGATAACAAGGCAATTGTAACTTTCAAAAAAACAGCGGGCGGACTCAATATTGAAAATCGTTCGGAACTGGCCTCTGACAGCATAATTGGTTTTGAAATAGCCGGAAATGATCATGTATTCTTTCCAGCGAATGCAATTCTTCTGCCAAATGGTATAAACGGTGCTGATAACATTGAAGTCACATCTTCACTTGTTCCAAATCCTGAAGCTGTTAGATACGCATTTAAAACGTATTCCGTTGGCAATGTGCGCAACGGCTGTGGCCTCCCACTTATTCCATTTCGCACTGATAACTGGAAAGAATAATTACATCCTTTCTGGAACGTTTATTCCTAACAAACGCATAGAAAGATTGATAACCTTAGCCACATTGCCGCTTATCACTAATCGCAAATATTTTGCAACCTCATCTTTTTCTATCAGAATCGGAATAGTTTGATAAAAATGGTTGTACGTCTTTACAAGTTCATACGTATAATTTGCCAAAACAGCAGGTGATTGCTCAGCACCAGCTTCTTTCACTGTTTCAGGAAAAGCCGCAAGCAATTTGATAATTTCCTTTTCTTCCGGAAGCAAAGTAGTTGAGTCAACAGCTGATTTCAATTCGACGCCAGATTTTGCGAGAAGCGATTTAATACGTGCATGAGCATATTGAATGAACGGTCCTGTATTTCCATTCAATTCAATGGATTCCTCAGGATTAAACATCATGCGTTTTTTTGGATCAACTTTCAACAGGTAATACTTCAAACCACCCATTCCAATTAATCGGAATAGTTCTTCCTTTTGGTTTTCTGACATCCCTTCCAAATGTCCGCGTTCCTTGGTCATTTCAGTTGCTTTATCAACAACTTCTTGCATCAGGTCATCGGCATCTACAACTGTTCCTTCGCGCGATTTCATTTTCCCACTTGGCAGATCAACCATCCCATAGGAAAGATGTGCGCAATGTCTCGCCCAATCAAATCCCATTTTTTCTAAAATCAAGAAGAGCACTTTAAAATGATAATCTTGCTCATTACCAACTGTATAGATAATGCTACTTAAATCAGGAAAGTCTTTAAATCGATCTACAGCTGTACCTATATCCTGTGTCATATAAACAGCAGTACCATCAGATCGCAATACAAGTTTTTCATCTAGACCATCAGCCGTTAAATCTATCCAAACAGAACCATCGTCTTTTTGATAAAAAACGCCTTTTTTCAGTCCATCTAAAACAATGTCCTTCCCCAATAAGAAAGTGTCGGATTCATAGTAAAGTTTATCAAAATCAACCCCCATGGATTTATAGGTTACATCAAACCCGCTGTAAACCCAATTGTTCATTGTCGTCCAAAGCAAATAAACTTGGGGATCTCTTGCTTCCCATTTTACAAGCATTTCTTTGGCTTCCCGCAGCAGGGATGTCTGATTTTTAGCGAGGTCTTTGATTTTATCATCCAAACCTTTGATAGCTTTCTCGTCCTTCCCTTCTTTCGCAAGTGTCAAACGCTCAAACTCTTCCTTCACTGCAAGTGCATAAGCATCAAACTTTCCTGCTTCCCACTCTTCAATTATTGACTTTGCTTCAGCATTGAAATGCTTATCAAATTCCACATAATATTTCCCTACAAGTTTATCTCCTTTTAATCCCGTATTTTCAGGTGTCTCTCGTTCTCCTTTTTCATTCAAAGGAGAGAATTTTTCCCACGCTAACATACTTTTACATATGTGAATTCCACGATCATTGATGACCTGCGTTTTAATCACTCTATGACCATTTGCTTTTAAAATCTCGGCTACTGAATAACCAAGAAAATTATTTCGAAGGTGACCTAAATGAAGCGGCTTATTCGTGTTAGGCGATGAATACTCGACCATCACAGTGGATGCAGAGTTTGGAAGAGCGTAACCGTAATGTTGTGTTTTTTGAATTGCATTTAATTCTTCAACCCAATAATCATCAGAAATTATCAAATTCAAGAACCCTGAAACAACTTCGTAACGCGAAATAAAATCGGTATTTTGAGCAAGAAAATCACCAATTTTCACGCCTGCTTCTTGCGGATTACAGCGCAGCATTTTTACAAATGGAAAAATGACAAGTGTTAGATCACCATCTAGCTCTTTTTTAGTTTTTTGAAATTGAACTAACTTATCGTCTATTACCGTCCCGAAAAGCAATTCAGAATTTTGAATCAGAAGGTCCTTGATTTTTTGTTCCATTATTTTTTTGAATTTAAAACCACTGATTCGATTAGTTCAAAGGCCACTTCAGCCATACGGTTGAGCTTTTCATCCAAACAAGGATTGACTTCCACAAACTCCATGCATACCGTTTTGGGCGACTGCATCAATCCTTGTAAAATTTCTTTCGCTTGTTTCGGCATTAATCCATGTCTTACTGGTGTTCCTGTTCCATAAGACGTTGCCTTGGGATCCATAGAATCAACATCAAACGAAATATAGATTAAGTCACAATCTTTTAAGCGATCAAGGGTCTTTGAAACAATTAATTGTGTTCCAAGTTGATTTACTTCTTCAACCTTATAGTTTCTTATACCATATTTCTGAATGATAAAATCTTCTTCAGGCTCCGTGTCTCGAACAGCAATAAATACAAGATCTTCCGTATTTAATTTCGGACCTTGAACACCTATATTTTTTAGCTCTGTCCAAAGTTGAACTGTATTTTCAGGAACATTGTTCAACTTGGATTCTAAATTATCTTCATTCAATGCAATTGCCAATGGCATACCGTGCATATTTCCTGAAGGTGTTGTAAAAGGCGTATGCAAATCGCCATGTGCATCAATCCAAACCACGCCTAAACGTTTATCTGTGTAGGCTTTTTTAATTCCCGCAATTGTGCCAGCGGCAGAACCGTGATCTCCTGCAAGAACAAACGGGAAATCACCATTCTCCAATATTTCTGAAACTTTATTTGAAACACGCTGATGCACTTCAATCAATCCTTCGATGCGCTGAGCACATGCGTGTTCCGTAGGAGAATCAAGCAAATCATTCACTTCTCCAATGTCTTCTTTCTTATAGTTTGAGAAAAAAGTATTTTTTAGAGATCTGGCCGCTGTAAAAATTGCCTCAGGCCCTAGTGAAGCTCCTCTTGTTCCAGCAGCAATCTCAGATCTGTTTATAATAAAAACGGTTTGTTTTGACATAAATTCTTGTTGTGCCGCAAAATTAGCATATTTCCCAACAACTGAAAGTGAATTGATTTTTGTAACCAACGTAAAAGACCTAGTTTAATGTATGTAGTTTTACAAAAGAAAACAGTATTCAACAATGACATTGAAGCACCGCTTATTACATTTCGTCCTGCTCTTTCTTATAGGAAGCCATTCAAGCCTATTCGCGCAAAAAAAGAACGATCGATTTCAAGGTCAATTAACATACAGGATTACAATCTGTGATACTTCATTGCGCAAACTTATCCCTGCAAACTACATGATTGTAGTTACGGATGACACTTTGTTACGCATAGAAAATAACACTGAAAGATTTGGTAGGCAGACAGTTATCAAGCACATGAGCTTAAATAAATCCTACTTATTGATTGAAACACCAACTCAAAAATATGCGGTTCAAACTAATCATAACACGGAAAAGAAAGATTCATCAGCCTATCAGTTCAAAAAAAAATGGGGCAAAGTGAAAATTTGTGGTTTAAAAGCCAATCGACTTTTAGTGTCGCATCCAGAATTCCCAGAAGAACTTCCCTTTTTCTACTTCAAAAATCTGAGTCCAAAATATTTGAATGCATTTGAAAACTTTCCCGGTTTACCAGCTATTTATTACGTGGCTTCACCAGATGGAATCTTCCTTTACGAACTTATTGACATCAAAAGAGACACTCCCAATCACGATCTTTTTGGAATTCCTTCCGATTACAAAAAAGTCTCATTCGATGACTTCCTCAAAGAAATTCTTGAAGAGCAAGGCAATCAAGGGGAAATTGAAAATGAAAAGTAATCCAACTAACTAACATTTATCTGTTTATAGTTATTGCTTACTACTCAGAAAATCCCTGTATTCCTTCGTTAACTTCGTAAGATAATTGTACAATGGCAGATAACGAATATAGACCAAAAGAAGACTACTCAAGGGAAGAAGAAGCGCCTAAACAGGAGAAGAAACCCAAAAAAGAAAAGTCGGATGAGAAGCCCAAACTGAAGAATCCTATATCGGGTCTCTCCGGTCGTTTCGATAAGAAGAAAATTAAAACAGTCACTGGTGGTGTGTTGATTTTACTTTCCTTCTACTTGTTCCTCGCTTGTCTATCCTATGTTTTCACTTGGACAGAAGATCAAGACCGTGTCTTGAATAAAGGTTTATTTGAATTTCTATTCGACGGAAACGAAGAACCAGTTTCAAATTGGCTTGGTAAATTTGGTGCTTGGACTTCGCATTTGTTGATTTTCAAGTGGTTTGGATTATCTTCATTCGGACTCACCTTTTTACTTTTCATTTCAGGTGTAAAAATCTTATTCAATGTCACCCTCACCCCTATTGCTAAAAGCTACACCGTTGTTGCGATTCTAACCGTTTGGACTTCTATTTTCCTTGGTTATTTTGCAAATTCAATCAATTTTCTTGGAGGATCGTTTGGCTATTTTATCAATCAATGGTTATCCGTTTCTTTTGGTCGTTTTGCAACGATGGTGATGATTTTGGTAGTTGGATATTTTGTTGTAGTTCTTCTTTTCAATCCAGATTTTAAAGCAATTTTCGAAAGACTTGTTGGTAACCGAAATGAAATCGATTCGGAGGAAGAGAACCAAATGCGCCCTGAAAGTTTAAACGATTTGCGTGTTGTAAATACAATTCGTGACGAGGACATTGAACAAGATAAAGTTGCTGAAACAATCAATTTTGACGAAGAGGATGAAGATGACGAAGAATTCGATGAATCTGAATTAATTGTAACCATTCGTCAGGAACCAGAACCGAGCGGAATTGTCTTCGACATGCCAGAAGTTGAATCCGAAGAAGTTGAAGAACCTGTCGTTGAGAATGAAATTGAAGTGGGAGACACTAATTTCTCTATTGATGTTGCCGAAAGTGATGTTACATTGGATGAAGAAGACCTGAATGATTTGCGAAAAGAATACGGCGACTACGATCCGAAACTTGATCTTGCCAGCTATGTACTTCCATCCATTGATCTTCTTAAAGATTACGTTAGCACAGGTGTTTCAGTGAACAAACAAGAACTGGAAGACAATAAAAATCGCATTGTTGAAACGTTATCGCACTATAAAATAGACATTGATAAAATCAAAGCAACTGTTGGTCCAACCGTTACACTTTATGAAATTGTTCCTGCACCGGGTGTTCGAATTTCAAAAATCAAAAACCTGGAGGATGATATTGCCTTGAGTCTAAGTGCCCTCGGTATTCGTATCATTGCTCCCATACCAGGTAAAGGTACCATCGGTATCGAAGTACCGAATTCAAATCCAGAGATGGTAAGTATGCGCTCACTCATTGCTTCGGAAAAATTCCAAAATTCAGATGCCGAACTTCCAATTGTGATGGGAAAAACGATTACAAACGAGACGTTTACCTTCGATTTAACAAAAATGCCTCACCTCTTGGTGGCCGGAGCAACTGGACAAGGAAAATCCGTTGGATTGAATGCCATTCTTATCTCATTGCTTTATAAAAAGCATCCTGCTCAAGTAAAATTTGTACTTGTCGATCCTAAAAAAGTGGAATTAACGCTATTCAATAAAATAGAGCGACATTTCTTGGCAAAACTTCCTGGTGAAGAAGATGCAATTATCACAGACACATCTAAAGTTGTAAACACACTAAATTCACTGTGTATCGAAATGGATGACCGTTATGCTTTGCTGAAAGATGCAGGCTGCAGGACAATCAAAGAATACAATGTAAAATTCATTGCCCGCAAACTAAATCCTGAAAAAGGGCATCATTACCTACCGTATATTGTTGTATTGATTGACGAGTTCGCAGATTTGATCATGACCGCAGGAAAAGAAGTCGAACATCCAATTGCACGAATAGCTCAATTGGCGCGTGCCGTGGGTATACACTTAATTGTAGCTACTCAGCGACCATCTGTGAATGTCATAACGGGTATGATTAAGGCAAACTTCCCTGCAAGAATTGCTTTCCGTGTATTATCTAAGATCGATTCACGCACTATTTTGGATGCATCAGGCGCTGATCAGCTTATAGGACGAGGTGACATGCTTATTTCTACGGGCTCCGATTTAAAGCGCTTGCAGTGTGGTTTTGTAGACACACCTGAAGTAGAAGATATTTGTTCATTCATCGGTGATCAACGTGCTTATCCTGAAGCATTCCTATTGCCCGAATATGTTGGCGAAGGCGGTGAAGGAAATGGTGATTTTGATTTAAATGAAATTGACCCAATGTTTGCGGACGCTGCAAGGATTGTCATCATCAATCAACAAGGATCAGCAAGTTTACTGCAGCGAAAACTAAAATTAGGATACAACCGTGCTGGACGCATTGTGGATCAGTTGGAAGGAATGGGAATCATTGGAGCTTTCCAAGGAAGTAAAGCCAGAGAAGTACTTTTTTCAGACATTGAATCTTTAGAAGAATTCATGCGCACAAAAGGCCTAGTCTGACTCGATTTTTCAACCGAGCGTTTCGAAAAGTAAAATCTCAAAACTTATCATTAGCTTTGAGTGTATCAACTTTCGATCTATGAAATCAGTACTGTTTATTCTTGTAACCTATATTTCGTTCTTTTCATTTTCACAAAAACCTTTGTCCCCAAGTGAATTCCTCGGACATGAAATTGGAACCAACTTCACGCGTCATCATCAAGTTGTTGCCTACTTCAATCAGTTGGCTCAAAATGCAAGTGATAAAATACAAGTAATACAATATGGCAGTACGAATGAAAACAGAGAATTAATAGCTTCCTTTATTTCCACACCAGAAAATATTCAGCGACTTGAAAAAATAAAAGCAGATCATGCTGCTTTAAGCGGAAATGAGACAATTTCTATTGTATGGTTAAGTTACAATGTACATGGAAATGAAAGCGCTGGTACTGAAGCAGCGATGCTCACAGCCTACGAATTGGTAACTAGCAAGCAAGATCTATTAAAAAACACGGTAGTTATTCTCGATCCATGCATTAATCCTGATGGTAGAGACAGATACGTAAACTGGTACAATGAAAACAAAGGTCAAATCACCGATCTGAATGTGGAATCCAGCGAACACCAAGAAGGATGGCCTTCTGGAAGACCTAATCATTACATGTTTGACCTAAACCGCGACTGGGCTTGGGTTACACAAAAAGAATCACAGCAGCGAATAGCTTTGTACAACCTGTGGTTGCCGCATGTGCACGTTGATTTCCACGAACAAGGAATGAATGAACCGTATTATTTTGCCCCAGCCGCAGAACCGTATCACGAAGTAATCACGCCTTGGCAAAGAGAATTCCAAAATGGCATAGGTAAAAACAATGCAAAATACTTTGATAAAAATGGATGGTTTTATTTCACAAAAGAGATCTTCGATTTACTTTACCCAAGTTATGGCGACACCTATCCTACCTACTCCGGTGCGATTGGTATGACGTATGAGCAAGGCGGAAGCGGCAGAGGTGGATTAGCAGTTATTAACAGTGAAAATGATACTCTTACCCTCACGGACCGCGCTTTTCACCACCATATTGCTGGATTGTCGACAGTTGAATATGCTTCTTTACACACAAGCGACCTCATCCGCGAATTTCAATCTTTCAGTAAAAACAAAAACTATAAATACAAAAGTTATGTTGTTGGCGGTAACACTGACAATCTAAATGCATTGCGCAAATTATTAGATGCCCACCAGATTCAATATGGTTTTGGCACCAATGCCACAGCGAAAGGCTTTTTGTACTCTCAAAATGGCTCAGGAACCCTCAAGGCGACAGATAAACACCTTGTCATTAGCACCAATCAAGTCAAAGGAACATTGGTCAACGTTCTTTTTGAACCAAAAACGAAATTGGTGGATTCATTGACATATGACATCACCGCTTGGAATCTTCCTTACGCTTATGGACTTGAAGCCTTGGCAAGTGAAACAATTGTGAACAGCAAAAATAGTGAAACAGAACGACCTAAAAATGAATTAAACAAGGATGCATATGCTTACATCGCCGATTGGAATAGCATGCAAGATGCCCGTTTTCTGTCAGCTTTATTAAAATCAAACATTAAAGTACGTTATTCAGAAAACCCCTTCACTATCAATGGTAAAAACTGGGAACGCGGAACGCTGATAATTGCTAAAGGTGACAACCAAGTTGGTTTTGATGCGAAAGTGATCCAAATTGCAAATGAGTTAGGCATTCAACTATCTTCAACAACAACTGGCATGGCTGAAAAAGGCAATGACTTCGGATCATCAAGTGTGAAATTGATTTCAAAAGTGAAAGTGGCTGTAATTTTTGACAACGAAGCATCGTCATTGAATGCTGGAGAAATATGGCATTATTTCGACAACAACTTGGATTATCCTATATCGCGCCTCAAACAAGAAAATTTAACACGAAGTACATTGAATGAATACGATGTTCTAATCGTACCAGAAGGATGGTATTCAGATCTCAACGGTGACGAGGCACAGCAGTCAATCAAAGAATGGATTCACAATGGCGGAAAAATCATAGCTATTGGTTCTGCAGCTGCTATTTTCGCTGGAAAAGAAGGTTATCAATTAAAACCAAAATCATCTGAAAAATCGAAAGAAAAAGACGATTCTGTAGATCCATCAAGACACGAACATGCACATATTCAATACAGTGCAAGAGAACGTGAAATGATTAAAAACACAATTACAGGTGCGATATTTAAGTGCAAAGTGGAACAGACGAATCCTCTGGCATTTGGTTATGGCGATAGTTATTATAGCTTGAAATTGAGCAGTGATGCATATGAATGGCTTGAAAACGGATCAAATGTGGTTTATTTAGAAGACAATGCGAAACCCCTGAATGGTTTTGCTGGCAGTCAGGCATTGCCTAACCAATCAAAATCGCTCGTTTTTGGACAAGAAAACATGGGAGACGGCTGCTTGATCTATATGATTGATAATCCGTTGTTCAGAGGATTTTGGGAAAATGGGAAGTTATTCTTTGCGAATGCGCTATTCTTTGCAAACAACTAGTTCTTTTTTGTCATTAGCTGAAATCCTAATCCAGCAGAGAAAATAATCTCATCTGTTTTCATTGAACCGTTTGATGTTCCTCTGTAAATGGAGTTAACGTAAGCTATATCGGCAAAGAAATGAAAATACTTCCACACGTAATAGGTTGTTCCAGCATGAAGAGCAAATGATGGACAGGCTTTTAGATCCGAATTTACACTGCTATTTGGACGCATTAGCGTTAATCCAGGTTGCAAACCAAGGTATTTATCCCAATTTCTCTTTTCTGTATGTAAAAACGCACCAAAATAAGTTCTCATTGCCTGATGAATAAATTGCGAGTAATCGGAATTACTATTTGAACCATCTACAAAAAAATAGGCCTCTCCCCGCAAGCTTAGGTGATCAGCTACATAATATTCCACGTAACCATTCAAATAAATATTTTGTTCACTTCGATTAAGCATAAATGAAGGAGAAATTGTAGCCGTCGCCTTTAAAAGTCCTTGTGAAACATATTTCTCTTGACAAAATGCACCAAAAATTTGACTGTAAAAAGTAACTAAAAAGAGAATTCTTACCATAAGTCGCCAATTTTATAATTGATTCCAAAATGAAACAATAAATGACCTTCCAAACTGGCACCTTTTTCATTATGGAACACGACTAAACCATTTTCCTTTTCAGCATGCACATGATTTCCAAGATGCACCATGTACTGGCAAACCGCCGATAAATCCAATCGCTGCGTGAGGTTGTAATGAACCCCTAACCCTCCTTGAACTGCGGAACTCCAGCGTTCATCAAAATTGTTCCTGTTGGAATTATCTTCTAATCTTGAATAATCAAAACAGTGACCAGCCAATACGTAAGGTCTAAAACGAGGTGTTAATTCTACTCCTGGGTAAAACATGACACTCCAACCGATATGGTAATCTGTACGATTGGCAAACCCACCAATATCACTAGTAATGTAATCAAAGAACCAATCAGAATTTACTTTATCCGCAAACTGAAGGCGGAATTGCCCCCCAACTCCAGTGCCAACATTTCCCGTTAGGCCGTCATTAAAGGCACTGATGGTGGTTCTAACGCCAAAGCTTAGTATTCCACCCTGGCTCCCCTTCACATTCAGCGGTTGAGAAAAACCAACCAAAGGAATCAAAAAACATACAAGCAAGTATTTCATAATGTCTTTTTTTAGTTCAACGCAAAATCTAGAAAAGTGTTGTGAATGAATAAAAAAACCACGGCGAACCGTGGTTTATACTATATATATGCGAAAATTATTTTCCGAATTGTTCTATTACTTGTGTCGTCACTCCTGTATTTGAGAAACCACCGTCATGGAAAAGATTTTGCATTGTAACATATCTCGTCAAATCTGAGAACAATGAAATACAATAGTCCGCACATGCATTCGCATCTGCATTTCCTAGTGGTGACATTTTATCAGAGAATGAAATAAATTCAGAGAATCCTTTCACGCCACTTCCAGCAGTTGTCATTGTTGGTGACTGAGAAATTGTATTTACGCGTACTTTTTTCGCCACACCATAATGGTAACCAAAACTTCTTGCAATTGATTCAAGATACGCTTTGTTGTCTGCCATATCATTGTAATCAGGGAAGACACGTTGTGCCGCGATGTATGTCAATGCTACTATTGAACCCCAATCATTCATTGCATCCAATTTCATAGCTGTTTGCATCACTTTATGAAAAGATAACGCCGATACATCCAATCCTTTCATGGTGTAATCGTAGTTTTCATTTGTGTAATGGTTTCCTTTGCGAACATTCACAGACATACCAATGGAATGAAGGATAAAATCAAGTTTACCACCCAAAATCTCCATTGAATCTGCAATCAATTTTTCAAGATCTTCAACGCTCGTAGCATCTGCAGGAATGATTTTAGATCCTGTTTTCTCAGCCAATTCGTTGATTTCGCCCATGCGCATTGCAATTGGAGCATTTGTCAAAACGAACTCTGCACCTTGCTCATGTGCTTTCTCTGCTACGTGCCATGCAATCGACTGACTATTCAGGGCTCCGAAGATGATCCCTTTTTTTCCTTTCAATAAATTATTCGCCATTTTCAAAATTCTTTGAGACAAAGATAAAACAATAAAGTATACACTGAAAAAAGATGAATTCAAGAAATCAACGTGCGTAACTTTCCCGTAAATAAAACGTTTGCCTAATTTTGTGCAACAATTAAATCCAACGTGAAACGTATTTTATCAAGCAAGTGGTTCAGGATTCCGTTTTTTTCGCTCCTGACGATTTTTTCCCTCATCGGTTTTTTTCTTACTGCTTCCTATGTCGCGATCAAATTTAAACTGACTAATGACAGTGGTATCGTTGATCAGAACAATCGTTATTTTGACGCAATTAAGGATAAATATGACCAATCATTTAAAAAGGATACGACCAAAGTTGTTTTTGATGATTATGAAGCATTGCAGAGGATACTTCTTCTCAACAAGCATTATCCTAAAAATGCCCAACACATATTGCACGCCTATCAAAAAAACCACAACCAGACAGAGGTGCTGAGAATGCTTGATGCCGCTGATATTGAATTGAAAGAAGACTTAAACTACCAAAAAGACTTGAAAGCATTGACGCAAAGTAAAATCAATACCAGTCGAATAAGGCATGAGAGCGTATTTGAATGGATGAACATTGCAGAATGGCAGACATTTAAAATTGCTGTTGCAAAGGATAAAAAACTTATTGACTCCGTTGCAAATCAGACAGGAGTTGAAGCACGATTAATTGTAGCGTGTTTGGTTGGGGAGCAAATTCGCTTGTTTAATTCAGGTCGCGAAGCCTATAAAAAATGGATTGGACCTCTTAAAATACTTTCTGTAGAGTCACAGTTCTCGTTTGGTGTGACAGGAATAAAAGAACAAACAGCAAAGGACATCGAGCGCAATCTGAAGGACAAATCCAGTAAGTATTACCTTGGCGAGAAATATGAACATCTGTTGGATTTTAGCGGAGCGGACACAAGCGGGCAACGTATATCCCGTTTAACTTCCTTCAAAAACCATTACTATTCATACATGTATGCAGCTTTATTTCTCAAACAAGTCAAAATGCAATGGGAAAAAGCAGGGTTCCCTATTGATCACAGACCGGAAATTCTTGTAACACTGTTCAATGTTGGATTCCCCCAATCTGATCCGAAGAACAATCCAAAAGTGGGTGGTTCGACTATCAAGATAAATGAAAAGCCTTACTCTTTTGGTGCAATCGGTTATCAGTTTTATTACAGTGGAGAATTGTATGATTTATTTCCGTTCAAATCACATAAATTCGATTGGAAGGAGCATGCATAAGTATTTCATCATATCCATTCTACTTTTTAGTCGTTTCGGCTACGCACAAACTATTTCGGATTCTTTGGATACTCTCCCGCCCCAGCAGCCAAATTACACCTGGAAAAATCTGGCCAAAGGAATTAACCTAATAGAAACAGATGCACCAAAACGTTCAATACTTGGTGATTCAAAAATTACAATTCTCAAAATTGAACCAAAATATTTCGATTTTCAATTGTATACGGCAACTGAATACCGCAAAAAAAAGACAGTTTGTGAATGGGCTGATACCTTTGCGTTGAATGTTGTGATGAACGCAGGCATGTATGAATTGACAAATGGTATGATCAACCGAGGGTATATGAAAACGTTCAATCATTACAATAACAGTAAATTCAATCCAGCGTACAAGGCGATGATTGCCATGCACCCAAAAGACTCATCTAATCACGCCATTAATATTCTCGATTTACAATGTGAAGCATGGGAACAAGTAAGCAATCGTTACCACACCTATGCCCAAGGAATGAGAATGATTGATTGCAGTGGACAGCCATTAGGATGGAACAAACGCAATCAATCGTGCAGTATGCTGGTTGCAGCGTTAGACAACGAAAATAATCTGTATTACATTTTCAGTCGCTCACCATATACCCACAATCAAATGATCAGTTTTATGCTGGACTTCCCCTTCGAGCTGACAAATGCAATTTATTTGGAGGGAGGACCAGAAACAAGCTTGTATGTATGTATTGGTGAAACTGTGATTGAAAAACTGGGAAGCTATGTTTCTGATACCTATCCAACGGATGCGAATCAAACTTTTTGGCGATTACCAAATGTAATTGGAATTAAAGCCAAGCCTTAATTACTAGAAATTAAGGAAGCGTTTTAAATATACGATCCCAAATTCTTGACGAAACACCAAACGCCTTTTCTGGTTCTTTGTAATGATGCAACAAATGATGGTGCCACAACTTTTCAAATCCTTTAGGTGCTCTTCTTGTATGAACGCTATAATGAATACAGGAATACAGAAGGTATCCTAACTCAAACCCTGGCAAAAAAAACCAAGTCAAATTGCCAAGAACCAGATAAAATATTCCGAAGAATACTGCTAAAAAAAGAAGTGCAGGTACTGGAGGCATAAAAAGTCGATCTGCGTCATTCGGAGTCCTATGATGATAGCCATGCATCGCATAATGAAACGCCTTCAACCATTTGCTTTCTCCTTCAATATGAAAAAGATAACGGTGCAGTAAATACTCTGCCATCGTCCATGTTACGATTCCCATAACAAAGACAGAAACATGTGGTGTTGTTATTCTGACTAAATCGTTTTGCGCACTTCCAATCCAAAGTTGACATCCAATCACAAATAAATGGAATGTAATCATCATTTTGGGGCCGCTTTGCGATAACAATTCCATTACTGGATTTTGATACATTCTCCGCTCTCTCTTAAGTCTCATCGTTTTTTTTGACGAAAATAAAGCGTCTAAGAAAACAGAAGTTTTGCTATCAATGTATTGCTGTAATTTCTAAATAAATGGTTTACATCCTTCAATGAGCTGTAAACTTCATTCCGTCAAACGCAATGAAAACATTGGGTGGCAAAATCTTTTCAATTTCAGTATGACAACCAAAAAGATGAGAAATATGGGTTAAATACGCTTTCTCTGGATTCACTTTATCAATAAAGGCAAGTGCTTCTTCTAAATTAAAGTGAGAAATGTGTTCAGATCGATGCAGCGCATTCACAATTAAAATTTTTGTTCCTTTTACCTTCTCTAACTCTTTATCAGAAACCGTTTTTGCATCCGTGATATAGGTAAAATCACCTATCCTAAAACCTAAAACGGGTAATTTATAGTGCATTACTTCAATTGGTGTAACCATTGGCCCATCCGGCAATTGAAAAGGTTCTAGATTGATATTGTTCAATTTCACTTCTGGAATTCCCGGATAACGTTCATTTGAAAACACATACTGAAATTCTCGTTTCAAAGCAGCTTCCACTCTATCGGTACAAAAGATTTCCATGGCTCTGCTTTCGCGGTAATTAAATGCCCTTACATCGTCCATTCCTGCTACATGATCTTTGTGCTCATGCGTAAAGAGGATTGCTCGAAGTGACTTCACGCCTTCTCTTAGCATCTGTTGTCGAAAATCCGGACCTGAATCAATTACAAAATTCTGATTACCATAACTAATCATGACAGAACAACGAAGTCGCTTGTCTTTTTGATCTTTCGAAGAACAAATCGGACAATCACATGCAATTACTGGAATTCCCTGAGAAGTTCCTGAACCAAGCACTGTAACTGTAAAATTCTTCATGATTTTTTAGCTACTTTCCAAACTCTGTAAATGAAAACCGCCCATCCAAGCATCAGGCAGAGTCCTCCAATTGGCGTTAAAGGTCCCAGAATTTTTGTACTAAGTCCATATAGATCACTAAGGGCAATGAGATAAATTGAACCTGAAAAAAGTAAAACCCCAATGAACATTAGCATTCTTACCAAGCGCATTTCAAATGGAATACGATCTTCGGACAATGCCAATAGAAGCATCGATAAACCGATGTACATTTGATACCTTACTCCTACTTCAAAAGTTGCTAGTCGCTCCGCTGTGACTAATTCCTTTATGGCATGCGCCCCAAATGCTCCTAACATGATGGAGGTAACAACAATAATAGAGGCTGTAATCGTTGCTTTTAAATTCATTTTGACGGTTTTTTCAATTGCAAGGTAAATTCAAATACTTCCTTCCATCCTTTCCACTTTCCATAATCTCCGATCGTTTCATTGTGCCAGATGAATAGGAAATCACCTCCAAATTCACAGACTTCATTGTACAAATTTTGTATAACGTCTTTCGCTTCTGACGGACTAATTTTCATGTATTCATGAAGTGTACCATCCATGTATGCAAAAGGATGTACTGTCAAACTTGTAATTTTATTTCTCTCTAAATCGAACCAACGAAATGGACGCGCTGTACCTGCCCTGAAACCATAATATTCAGGAAACCCCATTGAATATTCGTGACGAATTTCTGCTGTCTCTAAATGCTGGTAAGTATATGGGAAATGTACCTTCAGATAATGCTGACGAGCATGTTCAATTGGCACATTCAAGATCTCTTCCAATCGCTCTTTTTCTGCATTCAAATAAAACTCATAACTATTGGATTTATAACTTGGATGTATATATACATCTGCACATTTCGACATGCGATTTATCAATTTTCTGTGCCGTTTATTTCGGTGTGAAATATTGCGATCAAACTTCGTGTAATCACCTAATAACCAAAACATACGAACCTTGTATCCTTCCTTCGAAATGGATTCAATTTGCCCAAATGTATCGTACGGATCCTTGTGTCCGCCATAAATAACTTGTTCACGCTCAATGATACGGTGTGTTCTTCCTTTTAAAATGTCTTTTACGACAGCGAACCAGTGACGCAGTCCACGCTTCAACTTAAATGCATACGTATTATCTATATCAAAAGTGGGTTGAATTTCCACATTGTGTTGCTTACGTGAATACTTCAGCAAGCCATTTTCAACTAAATAGGAAATAAATGCTTCTGCCCAGCGGTCGCAAACCACTTTGTCAAGCCAATTGAAACGATACAGCACACTATTCGTTGCAGGAAAGCGACCGTGTTTATCCAAAATTTGTGAATTGTATTCTTCCATGCGCGAAAGCACATAAAAAATAGCGGCCAATGGATCAACGTTTCCATTTATAGACAAACATTCTTCACCTTCAAAAATACCCTTATCAATGCCATAAACTTGCAAGGATTCATCAAAAAGAATGGGCGCCGGTTTCAAACGTAAGACTCCTCCTATTTCTCGATCCGAATAATTGAAACGGTTGGTTTGAACTTGCTCGAAATGCACAGGATCATTCGTGATGGAAAATTCAATCCCCCTCTCCTTCAATACGAAATCGAAAGTATAGAGCAATCGCTCGGATATTTCCTCAACAAAGACCAATAACATCTTACAAATCTGCTAGTATTTTATCACAAATAAAGCTTGCCGCATCGCCATCGCCGTATAACTCAGGGTACGTATAATCACTTTTAGAATAAAGCGTGTCAAATGCATTTAAAATTTTATTTTTTGAAGCATCAGCCAAAAGTGCATTGCCGTTATTTACAATTTCCACCCACTCCGTTTGTGGTCGAAGTATGACACAAGGTTTTTTGAAAAAGAAAGCTTCTTTTTGAAGTCCACCACTGTCGGTCACAATAATCCTGGCATTTTTTTCTAAAGATATAATGTCTAAAAATCCAGCTGGTGGAATAATTTTGAATTTAGCTGAAGTACTAACCTTCTCAAATAATTCAGCAGAAAGTTGTTCCTTCATTTTGCTTTTGGTTCTGGGATGAATCGGTAAAACAACTTCTAACCCAGTTTTATCCTGTATTTCGAATAAAGCGGAAAAGATTTGTTCCATATTCTCAGCAATATCGGTATTAGAATCCCTATGAATTGTTGAAAGAATATAAGAAGATGGTACGAGACCCAAATCGTTAAGAATTGTTGATTTTGAACTTGAAACTTCAGAAAAATACAAGCTGTTATCATACATGATATCACCGCAATGATATACTTTCGGTTGATCGGCTGACGCTTTACCTTCTCTATTATCGGAAAAACCTTCGCGCTTTAAATTATCTAGACCAGTGCTTGTTGGAGTAAATAACAAAGTTGACATGTGATCACAAGCAATTCTATTGACCTCTTCAGGCATGCTTTTATTAAAGCTTCGCAATCCAGCTTCTACGTGAATAACAGGAATATGAATTTTAATGGCAGCTAGCGCTCCTGCAATTGTTGAATTTGTATCACCATAAACCAATACTCCATTTGGTTTTTCAGACAAGAAAATGGATTCAAGTCCCTCAATCATTTTAGCGGTTTGAGCACCATGTGTGCCGCTGCCAACATTTAAATTATAGTTCGGTTGAGGAATCCCCATTTCATCAAAAAAAACTGCCGACATGTTTTCGTCGTAATGCTGTCCGGTGTGTACGATCACTTCCTCGAGCTGCTCGTTGAACTTTGTGGAAATCGCTCTGCTTATAGCAGAAGACTTGATAATTTGAGGTCGAGCACCAACGATTGTTATGATTTTTTTCTTCACTTCAGTTACTTTAGGAAATCAGGCCTTGATCGGCGAAGCTAAAATAACCATTATCGCAAAATATAAGGTGATCAAGAATAGGCAAATCGATGAATTTACCAAATTCGACCATTTTTTTTGTGAGAATCTTGTCAGCATCACTTGGACTCATCTGTCCACTAGGATGATTGTGGGCCAAAATCAATGCATGCGCTCCATCTTCCAAGGCAAATTTAAAAATGACCTTGCCATCCGCAACTGTTCCAGAAAAACCTCCAATCGAAATTTGTCGAATCTTCATTACTTCATTTGCTCGATTTAAGGAAATTGCATAAAACTCCTCGTGAGATAAATCACACAGATAAGGACGCATTTCTTCAAATACCATATTCGAAGAAGTGATTTTCACTCTTTTTTTTCTATCCAAATCCTTTTTCCTTCTGCCCAATTCCATCGCAGCGATCAGTCCAATTGCCTTTGCATCGCCTATCCCCTTTACTTTTTTCATATCATGAATGGAATAACTCGAAAGAACATTCAAATCATTTCCAGCGTGATTAAGAAGTAATTGTGCCAAATCCACTGCCGAATATTCGCGCGTGCCGGTTCCAATTAAAATGGCCACTAATTCAGCGTCCGACAAAGCCTTACGACCTTTCATTGCTAATTTTTCTCTCGGACGATCGTCGGCTGCCCAAGACTTGATGGTTAGGTAATCTTGCATAATTAAGTTAGGTTACTTCAATCTGAATTTACAAAATATTCACTGAATCGAATTAAAAAAAATGCACCTATTCACTTATGATTTATAATTTTGACGCTGATGAAACTATCATTCTGGATATACCTTGACCTTTTTTCTGCGATCCTTTGCGCTATTTATATCATTCAGTCTTTGGTAATGAAAAAGAAAATTTATCTGCATGATAAGTTTTTCTTTTTTTTCATGATTCAACTAGCCATCTTTTTAAGTGTATTGCTTGTCGTTTCTATGGAACTTAAGAAACTTTTGCTTTATTCATTGCCTTTTTTTATTGGATCTTTTCTTTCCCTTGCCCCAGCAATCTATTTGAACATTTCTTCTCTCGTAAATCCGCAAAAACATTTAAAACTCCTAAAGCATATTCTTCTTCCACTCTTTTTTTTAGTTACGGCAGCATCAACAATTTTTTTAATTCTATTCGGTTCATCCAAAAGCACAAGTAGTTACATGGATTTTATCCTATTCGTGTTTCTGTCATCTGCTTTTGTTTTTGTGATTCAAAATGCATTTTACATTTATAAAATCCTTTACTTATTTAGACTGCACAAGAAAAACTTGGAAAGTTACTTTTCATTTTCAGAAAACATCGATTTATCCTGGCTCAGGTACCATGTTATAAGTTACATCGTGTTTATAATTGGGATAACTATTTTGAATATTATTCCATCCGACTCTGAATTTTCGTCGAATATAGAAAGATTGTTTACTTTTCTATATGTGAATTTTATTGGTATTAATGCGGTGCGCCAAAAACCTATTTACAGCGAAGGCGAGAAACAAATTCGGGAAACTGAACCGAAAGAATTTACTGAACGACAAACAGAAACGTTAGACGCACTAAAAATGAAATTCGAAGCCTTACTTTTTGAAGAGCAACTTTATCTCGACAATGAGCTGACTGCATTTAAATTAGCGAAAGCCCTGGGGTCAAACACAAATTACCTCTCAGCACTTATCAATTCTCATTATGGAATGAATTTCGCAAATTTCATCAATCAGCAGCGTGTGGAATATGCAAAAAAAGCACTTAAAAAGGATGAAAATAGACTTCTTACAATTGAATCAATCGGTGAAGCGTCAGGATTCAAATCGAAATCATCATTTAATGCTGCATTTAAAAAGTTTACAGGACAAACACCAAGTGACTATCTTAAAATGTCCTAAGAAATTCTAAAGAATAACAAGCTTTTGAACGCTTGATTCCCCATTTCCAATGGCTAAATGCACAAAATAGATACCTGAACTCAATTGAGGAGCAGATACATTGATTAAACTCCCTCCAGTTAGTAATTCGAATTGCTCCTCATGGATTTTTGATCCGGTTTCATTGAATATTGAAACAATAGCATCTTGATTTTTATCAACTGATTGTAATTGAATTGCCCATTCACTATTAGCAGGATTGGGTTGAAGTTTCCACATTTCATTTGAACTGGCACAATTAGAGGTGACTGGTCCATATTGTTTTGTAACACCATCTTGATCCACTTGATTCAATCGATAATAGGCTTTGTTCCAGATACGCTCATCATCTTCAAAGTTGTAATCTACTTCTGTATTGGAATTTCCTGCTGCCGATACTGTTCCTATTTCATGCCATTCATAACCATCTTCACTGCGCTCAATACCAAAATATTGCGAATTGTGTTCTGATGCGGTTTGCCAATGCAATCGTGTGAATCCATTGTCGCAATTTGCAGAAAAAGTCTTCATTTCAACAGGCAAACCAGATGGTGTGCTTACACCTGAAATGGCATTATAGGTATAGCTGCAAAGATCACCTGCATAACCATCCGCTCTCAAATAATACGTTTGACCAATTGTCAAACCATTTAGGGTGTAAGTACCTGTCGAATTGTTTGTTGCATAATTCAAACATGTCCCCGTAACGAGCGTTAACGCAGAACAATTTCCCCGGAAAACACTCAATTGCACCCCCGAATTATATGTACAACCGGACACCGTATAGTTGATTACAACCGAAGTAGCTGAAGGAATAAATTTCACCCATGAATCATTTTCAATACTCATACCGCAAACACTTGGACTCCCAACTGACGCGGTATAATTACAACGTGTAGAACCTGTAAATGAATTACTTAAGCCGATAGTTGGTGCACTGCTACAATTGTCATTTGGTTGCGTATTGGACAACTCAACAGTGAAATCCAACACTTTAAATTTCAAATATTCACCATCTAATGATGCCCATTCTTTTGATACACCAATGTAATAAGTGGTATTTGCTGCTAAATTTTGCGCACAAACACCAACCACATTTTCGAACTTGTAGGTAGATGTTTTGCAGCCAGAAAGAACCGTGCCGCTGCAATTATCCCAAACACCAATGGAATGAGGTCCATCGACTGCTTCGTTGTATGAAATCGTAAAATAGAATGTTTCACCCGCAGAAGCACCTGTTGTATATTTAAATAGATAAACATCTGAATTGACAAAACCACCAGAGGAAGTTGTTGCTGTTCCACATGAGACATTTGCTGCTGTTACCCAATCTTGAATTCCGTTTGTTCCTGGTGTTGTAATGTTGCTCGCCGTAGAATAGCCAGAAGAAATGGAAACTGCAGATCCGCAACTGTATTGACTGAACGAAACTTGAGTAAATCCAATCAATGAAACAATCAAAATAATACTTCTCATAGCTTACCAATAATTTGCTCTGCAACAGCAGAAAATGGAACAAATAAATTCAATCGATTTTCAATTTGAAGTCTCAGGGCTTCATCGTTTGTGGATGCCATTCTCTCAAGCCAATATGATTTTCGTTCCTCGTACTCTTTATCAAGGAAAACCTTTTTAGATGAACTCAATTCAAAATCATTCAATCTAAGAACCATTGCTTCTGCACTTTCTGCGCCATATGTTGCAACGAGGTAGTGAGAAACATCAATTCTAGAACCATTTTCTTGCCCGAAACTTTGTAAAAGAAAAAAAGCTGAAAATAACAGCGTTAAAGGGATTTTAGATTGTAACATAGGTTTCATTTTTTGACAAAACTATAGCAATGAAGACTAGCTTTCATCTGAACCATGTGCCTATTTAGAAATCCGCACATTTTAGGTGTGAACCGCAGTGTACGAATTCATAAATCACTACAAAAGGCACAGTTATTGACAGCCCGATATGCAATAAATTAGAATTGATAGTGATGAAGACTTTTGAAATCCCTTATTTTTGTCCTTCAAAAGAAAATTATATGCATAAAATAACGCTCGTACTTTCAGTTGTAGCAATTCTTTTCCAAGGATGCGCGCAGGATCAAAAAAATGAGAAAAAAGCAACTCCCATCAAACGCGAACAACCGAAAGTTGAAGTAACCTTTACTCTCACTGATTTTCTAAAAGAGAACAAGGATCTGGACGCTGCTGTTGAAAAAGTTTTTGCAACGCTCGATGACACTGCAATTGTTGCGCAATTGATTATGCCTGCTGTTGGAAGATTAGGTCAAACGGATGCAACGATACAAGCACATATCAAGCAACGCATCATTGGTGGTGTATTAATGTTAAATGGTACAAAAACAGAATTCACGAATTGGATCAAAAACTACGAAACAATGAATGATACCATTGGCAACCTCCCTTTCCTTTACAGTGCGGATGCCGAACCATCTTTGTTCAATAGAAAAATTGCGGATGCGGTAACTGTAAAAAAAGCGAATGAAATCAAATCGTTGGAAGAAGTCAAACAATGCGCTGAATTAATTTCAAAAGAATTGAACGCTATTGGAATCAATTACAATTTCGCTCCAGTGGTAGACATGTCTGCCAACCAAACTGTAGGTTACAGAGGATTTGGAGCCAATCCAGCCAATCTTATTCCATGGTCAGACGCTTTCATCCAAACAACTCAATCACACACTATTGCAGCAACTGCAAAGCATTTCCCCGGACATGGATTAGTTTCTGGTGACACACATAAATCTCTTCAAATGATTGACGGTGAATTAAAAGAAATTGGAAATTACCCGAAATTGATCGAAAATGGTATTTTATCAATCATGGTTGCGCACATTGGTGTGAAGAACAACCCTAAATATGACACAAAGGGGATGCCAGCAACGACCTCTGAAACAATTGTAACGAACTTATTGCGTGAAGAATATGGTTTCAAAGGATTGATCGTAACGGACGCCATGAACATGGGCGGGGTAGCGAGTATTCCTCAATGCGAAGTAAAAGCTGTCAATGCAGGTTGCGACATCGTTCTAATGCCTGTTGATGCGAAAAAAGCACACTCAGACATTTTGAAGCTCTATAAATCAGATGCTGCATTCAAAAAGAAAGTTGACGCTTCTGCAAAACGTGTTATTCGCATGAAAATCGCTTTGGGCTTGTTGAAGTGAAGGTAACAAACCCAAAAACTTCTTTTGTTTTAGAGTCATAAGCAATAAAAATACACTCCCAATTGAATCAGTTACCAATTTTTGGTATATTTAATCCACAATTGAATATTTTATGGGTAAAAACACATCTATTTCTCTTGGAAATCACTTTGAGGAATTCATTAATAATGAAATTAAGTCAGGCCGCTACGGATCAGTAAGCGAGGTTATTCGTACTGCATTGCGTCTGCTAGAAAGTGAAGAAAGAAAATTGAACGAATTACGCAATGCCCTTATAGTTGGTGAAGAAAGTGGATGGGTTGAAGATTTTAGCACGGAAGAACATTTAAAATCTCTCCAAAAGAGATACGAATGAAGAAGCTGGAACTTAAAATTAGTTCTGAAGCATTTACAGATCTTGAAAAGATATGGGTTTACACTTTAAAAAAGTGGTCTAAAGATCAGGCGGACAGATACTACATGCTCATTATTGATGAGATCGAATTTCTAAGATCGAATTATTACACAGGAAAATCAGCTGAATACATAAGACCTGGATATAGAGTATCTTTTGTGAAGTCCCACATCATTTTTTATAAAATTAAAGACGAGCAAAAATTGGAAGTAATAAGGATTCTTCATCAAAGTATGAATATTGAAGAGTGGTTAAAATGATCTGCTTATAACAACAAGAAATCACCAGCTCAGATCTTTCTTCGACCGACAAAGTCAGCAGCGCAACGAAACAATAAATAATTTTTAAAGATTACGTTTTATCTCCGAAGAAACGATCTTGAGAAAGGTAAGCCGTTCCCCTGCTTGAGAGCCGTTAGTTGTAAAAAGCTTTGAACTAGTGAACGGAAATATGCGCTGCAACTTCTTTTGCTTTCTCAACGAGTGTTTTAACATCTTCATGTCCATAAGCCAACGCAACTGCCATTCTTCGGTATGGACGTGTAGTTGGCTTGCCAAATAATTTAAAATCCGTATTTGAATAATTTGCCGCTTTATCCAAGCCATGAAAAACAGGCTGCTCGTTGCTTTCTGAAGTTGCTAAAACAACAGCACTAGCACCATTTCGTTCGAGTTTTACTTCCGATATAGGAATACCAAGGATCGCTCTTGCATGCAATTCGAATTCAGATAGGTTTTGTGTTCCAGCCAGCGTAACCATTCCCGTATCGTGCGGACGAGGCGATAATTCAGAGAAATAAGCACCTTCCTTCGTGATAAAAAATTCTACTCCCCAAATCCCAGCACCACCTAATGCTTTTGTCACTCGTGCTGCCATGTCTTGCGCTTCAGCTAAATGATCCGCATCCATTGGCATTGGCTGCCAGCTTTCCTGGTAATCACCACGCTCCTGGCGGTGTCCTATTGGTGGACAAAACAAAGTGTTTCCATTTTGCTGCGTGACAGTCAACAACGTAATTTCATAATCAAAATCAATAAAACCTTCTACAATGACTTCTTTCAAATCGCCGCGTGAGCCTTCCATCGCATAATTCCATGCTTTTTCAATATCAGCTTCGGTTTTAATGACAGATTGCCCTTTTCCGCTCGAAGACATCAATGGCTTCACCACACACGGAATACCAGCATAGGCAACACCCGCCTTCAATTCCTCCAATGATGTCGCATATTTGTAAGGAGCTGTCCTCACGCCTACTTCGATCGCTGCCAAATCCCGAATAGCTTTTCTATTCATGGTGAAATTTGCTGCTTTTGCACTTGGAACGACCTGAATTCCTTGTTTTTCGTAATCGTAAAAACGTTCCGTCCGAATGGCCTCTATCTCAGGAACAATTAAATCAGGTTGGTGCTTTGCCACGATGAGATCCAAAGCCTCACCATCAAGCATATTTATGACTTCACTTTCATGAGCAACTTGCATAGCTGGAGCACCCTCATAACTATCAACTGCAATCACATATTGACCCAGACGCTGACAAGCAATCACAAATTCTTTTCCAAGTTCACCTGAACCAAGTAGCAAAATCTTTTTTCTCATAGGTGCAAAATTAGAAAAACAAATATTTATCTTTCACCAACGAAAACGGAATTTATTACGTTATTGTTAACAAATTATTTACCCAATATTAACTTATATCTAATTGTTAAACATCCAAATCAACGAGGCTTTAAAAGACTTTGAACCCATCTCCCTCTTGGAAATGGACAGAGTAAAACTCATGAACAGGGTTGATACGAAGTTTGCTTTTTCGGTTACGGAATTCATGACATTTCTCCCTCATTTGGCTGATCAATACTCCATTCTTGAAATTGAAGGAACACGCACGCCGTTTTATGAAAGTCTATACTTGGACGACTCTCAATTTACATTTTTCCGAGACCATCACAATGGAAGAACCAATCGCTTTAAAGTGCGCTATCGAAAATATGTTGAATCCAATTTATCATTTTTGGAGATCAAACACAAAGTCAAAGGTAGAACAGACAAAAGCAGGATCAAAGTTGATGATATTCCCTTAGATTTGCTGGAAAAACACACGAAATTCATCGAAGGAATAGTTACCCAAGATGTCAGCTTAAAGCCGGTAATGTGGAATTCATTTCACCGCATGACATTGGTAAACAAAACCGAAAATGAACGACTAACACTTGATTTTGACCTGACCTTTAAATGGAACGATAAAACCCAAAATTTCAATAATCTGATCATTGCTGAGTTAAAACAAGAGAATGTAAACCGCAATTCTGTCTTTTATCAATTGATGAAGTCGCGCTGCATCCGACCATACAGACTGAGTAAATACTGCATTGGGTCAATTGAGCTATATGGAAGCGCACTGAAATTCAACCGTTTTAAAAAGAAACTTTTACAATTAAAAAAAATCAACAATTATGCTGCCTGACTTTATTTTACCATTAGCAAAATCAGCTGATCAATTCAAATTAACTTGGTTCAGCAATGATGCCTATACTTTATTAATCAGAATGGCAGTGAACATTGTTTTTCTGACGGTTCTTATCCGCTATCTGTATTATCCAAAGACCAAAAGGAAGGATTACCTTTTTACCTATTACATGATTGGAATGATCACCTTCTTCCTGTGTTTTGGATTGAAAAAACTGGATATTGATACAGGAATGGGACTAGGTTTGTTTGCCATTTTTGGAATCATTCGCTATCGAACAGACGCCATCGAGATAAAAGAAATGACCTATTTATTTGTCATAATCGGTGTCAGCGTTGTTAATTCACTTGCTTCAAATCAAATTAGCATTGCTGAAATGGCGATTATCAATTTAGCAATTGTCTTACTCACTTTTGGATTGGAAAATTTATGGTTGGTCAAGCATGAAACTCGAAAAACAGTGAATTATGAGCGCATTGAATTGATTGTGCCTGAGAAATACGAAGAAATGAAAGCTGATCTGGAAAAAAGAACCGGTATTGTCATCAATCGTGTGGAGATTGGTAAAATTGATTTCCTAAATGACACGGCTCAAGTCCGTATCTACTATTATTCTGACGATCAAACTTTTTCAGATTATTCGGCACAATAGACACGCAACCTGAATTTTCATCGTTCAAAAGATCAAATTTCTTATTTTTGGTCTATGATGTTTTTCCGCAGATTACTGTGGCCTTTTACGCTCATTTATGCACTGATCGTGTCAGCACGAAACTTCCTATATAACCTGGGATTGTTTGGCGTATACAAGATTCCCGGAAAGTCAATTTGTGTCGGCAATTTAAGTACTGGTGGAACCGGTAAAACACCTCATGTTGTTTTTTTAGCAGATTATCTTCACAAGAAGTATGAAACGGCCATTCTAAGTCGCGGATACGGAAGAAAATCAAAGGGATTCAAAATTGTATCAAGTTTTTCAAAATCAACTGATGTAGGCGATGAACCCCTACTCTATGCGCAACGTTTTAATGAGAACGTGCATGTCACAGTTTGTGAAAAACGAGCAACTGGAATTCAGGAAATTCAAAAAATCTACCCCTCGAATCAACTTGTGATTCTGGACGATGCTTTTCAGCACCGGGCCGTTGAAGCAGGATTTTCAATTTTACTAACGCAGTACACTAAACCTTACTTCAAGGATTGTCTGTTGCCTGCGGGAAATTTGCGTGAACCCATTTCTGGTCGCAAAAGAGCTGATGTTGTGATTGTCACAAAATGTCCTGAAAGTGTTTCAAAGGAAGAGCAAATTCGCTTCAAAAAACAATTAAAATTCCCAGCAGAATCAATCTTTTTCTCACGAATTGCCTATGGAAATTGGATCAGTTTTGGTAAGCCCATCGCAACCATAAAAAAAGTACTGCTCGTTGCAGGCATTGCCGACCCTGAACCACTTCACCACTATTTGGAAAAGAACTTCGATGTTTCATTGATAAAATTCAATGATCATCACGATTTTACTGTGCATGAAATTCAAGAAATTCATCAAAAATTTGATACTTTTGCAGCCGAACAGATGGTTATTCTGACAACTGAAAAAGACTACATGCGTTTGGTAAGTTTGAAAGAAAAAACCGGAATGGAAAATTACCCTTGGTATTATGTTCCAATTACTGTTCAGCTGGAAGATGAAAAACGTTTTAAAGAATTAATAGATAGTTATGTTAGCACAATTTAAGCAGTCGGTTGAGTACATTCAATCCAAAACCAACGTTCAACCTTCAATCGGGATCATTCTTGGTACTGGTTTGGGCGGATTGGTAAAAGAAATCAAGGTCATTGATGAAATTCCTTATCAGGACATTCCAAACTTCCCTGTTTCTACAGTTGAAAGTCACTCAGGAAAATTGATTTTTGGTGAATTGGGCGGCAAACAAGTGGTTGCGATGCAAGGTCGCTTTCACTTCTACGAAGGATACAACATGCAACAGGTCACTTTTCCTGTTCGCGTGATGAAACTTCTGGGAATTGAACGTCTTTTCGTTTCCAATGCTTCTGGAGGAGTGAATCCGGATTTTGAAGTTGGTGAAATCATGATTTTGAATGACCATATCAACCTTTTTCCGGCGCATCCGCTGATTGGAAAGAACATTGATGAATTGGGGCCACGCTTCCCAGACATGAGTGAACCGTATGATCCTGCAATGATTGCCTTAGCGCAAACAATTGCATCAGAAAACAACATCAAGGTGTCTGTTGGAACGTATGCAGGATTGACAGGGCCAACATTGGAAACGCCAGCTGAATACGGTTACGTTCGTGCGATTGGTTCCGACGCTGTTGGGATGTCGACGGTACCTGAGGTCATTGTTGCCCGACACATGGAAATTCCCTGTTTTGCGATTTCGATTATCACAGACTTGGGTGTTCCTGGTAAAATCCACAAAGTATCGCTTCAAGATGTTATCGATGTAGCAAGCAGACAAGAACCTAAAATGACGCTTATTATGCGTGAACTGATCTCGAGAATTTAAGATGGATCAAGCGATTAGAGATAAATACGAAGCGGTTATTGGTCTGGAAGTGCATGCGCAAATGCTCACCAAATCAAAAGCCTATTCTTCGGACGTGAATGAATACGGTGCACATCCCAACACCAATGTGAGCGTCATCACGCTTGGACATCCGGGAACCTTGCCGCGCATGAACAAAAAAACAATCGAATATGCGATTCGTTTGGGTTTGGCCTGCGGCTGTGAGATTGCACCAAATCAATACTTTGCGCGAAAAAATTACTTTTATCCCGATCTTCCAAAAGGATATCAGATTACGCAGGATAAAACACCGATATGCACTGGTGGTTCCATTCATATCAAAACGGATGACAGCACAGAAAAGGAAATTGGCATTACTCGTATTCACATGGAGGAAGATGCTGGAAAAAGCATTCACGATGTAGATCTCTATGACACTTTGGTAGATTTGAACCGGGCTGGTGTTCCCCTGTTGGAAATCGTTACGGAACCAGATATTCGAAGTTCACAGGAAGCTTACAATTACTTGACTGAAGTGCGCAAACTTGTTCGTTACCTCGACATCTGCGACGGAAACATGGAAGAAGGTTCTATGCGCTGCGATGCCAACATCTCTGTTCGACTGAAAGGCGCTAAAGAATTTGGAACGAAGGTTGAAGTAAAAAACATGAACTCCATTCGCAATGTTCAGCGGGCAATTGAATTTGAGATAGCACGTCAAATTGAAGCAGTTGAAAATGGAGAAACATTGTCGCAAGAAACGAGGTCTTTTGATGCCTTGAAAGGAATCACAATTTCGATGCGATCCAAAGAAGCTGCGAACGATTACCGTTATTTTCCAGAACCAGATTTACAGCCAATTACTGTTGATGAAAAACAAATCAGTGCCATTCGCTCTGAAATGCCTGCGTTGCCGCGAGAACTGTTTCTGAAGTACACCAAAGAACTCGGTCTTTCAGAATACGATGCTTACAATTTGACTGACAACAAAGGAATAGCGCTTTATTACGAAGCAATTATTCAGCATACAACAAATTTCAAATCTGCAGCGAACTGGATGATGGGTGAAGTAAAATCGTATCTGAATGAATTCGGTGTTGACATTGAAGCTTTTCCATTGAATCCATCGAAAATTGCAAGTGTGATTCAACTTATCGATAGTGGAAAAATTTCTCACTCAGCAGCATCACAAAAATTATTTCCGGCCTTATTGAAAGAACCAACTGCAGATCCAGCGCAATTGTCTGAGCAGCTCAATCTATTGCAAGATTCAAGTGCTGATGCGATCATGACGTTTATTCAACAAGTAATTGATGAAAACCCGAATGAAGTCGAAAGGTACCGCAATGGTGAAAAACAATTGACAGGTTTCTTTATGGGGCAACTGATGAAGATTTCAAAAGGCAAGGCTGACCCGAAAGCAGCAAATGAACTAATGCGTAAAACGCTTGAAGGATAACATGAAAAAACTCGCTTATTTATTTTCTGTTTTGATTCTGTTTGCATGCGGAAATGCTGAGAACAATGATAAACAAGACACCTTGGAGGACAACATCTCTATCAATGGCTCCGTGCAAGATGGCGCGAACATGGCAATCTATCTGGAAGCCCTTAGTCAACAAGGGTCGATCAAAGTAGCCGAAGCAACAACCGATGCAAATGGTCATTTTGAACTCAAAGGAAATGTACCGGGAATGGGAATTTACCAGCTTCGCCTGGGAGAATCTCAAGACAAAGTTGTTCCTTTAACGCTTTCTCCGAATGACAAAGTAACGATGAAAACGACCTTTAATGATTTTGCTGTGCGTCCAAATGTGAGTGGCACTGAATGGGCAAAACCAATGAATCTGTACATGGAGAAATATGCATTATTCATGGGACAGCAGATGCAATTGAACAGTCTTCAGGGTCAACTTTCTGAAGATGAGATGATGGTCAAATACCTTGAAATACGAAAACCACTTGATGATTTTTCAAGGGAACAAATGAACAAGGATCCAGACAACCCATTCAATATCATCCTTTCCACATCATCAACTCCTAATATGGGATTCAAAGACTGGGACCCAACGAACTTAGATGTATTAAAGAAAGTTGCTGAAGCCTATAAAAAGCGCTACAAAGACTCGCCAATGGCGGCAACGATGGAAAATCAAGTGTTTCAAATTGAAAGTGCTTACAACGAATTCTTAAATGCGGGAGCAAATCCAGCACAAGGGCCTGTCGCGCCAGAAATTTCGATGAAAGATCCCAATGGAAAAGTTTTAAAACTTTCTTCGTTGCATGGTAAAATTGTGTTGATTGATTTCTGGGCTTCGTGGTGCGGTCCATGTCGGCGTGAAAGCCCAAATGTTGTAAAGCTTTACAAACAATACAAAGACAAAGGATTTACCGTGTTTTCTGTTTCTCTTGACGATGACGCTGCTGCTTGGAAAAAAGCCATTGCAGCAGATGGATTGATTTGGCCCAACCACGTGAGCGACTTAAAAGGCTGGGAAACACCTATGGTGCAAACATATGGCATCAGTGGAATTCCTCACACTGTATTAATTGATAAACAAGGAAAAATCATTGCAACTGGTTTGCGTGGTGAATCTTTGGAACAAAAATTGAAAGAACTTTTCGCAAACTAATAATATATCATTTTGAAAAAACTAATTAGCATCTCATTTCTCCTGACAACTTTGGTTGCTTTCTCGCAGAAACCGATCAATGTGACGATCTCAGGAAACATATTTAATGCATCAGTGGACACTATTTCGCTGTCACAATTTTACGGAACACATTACAAAGATTATTTCAAAACGACTTTCTCGAAAAAAGGAGATTTTGTGTTGAAAGGTACTTTGCCCAACCCCGATTATTATGTGGTAAAAGTGGGTGGTTCTCACATCAATGTCATTCTGCGCGAAGGTTCTGACATCAAACTTTACGGTGATGGTTCCAATATCTATGCATTCTGCAACATCGTTGGATCGGACGAAAGCAAGAACATGAATGATTTTGTAAAAATTCTTTCTGCGTGGAATTTCAAACGTGATTCTGCAATGGCACTTATTAACCGAGAGCCAGCGAGACAGGAGGAAATCAGCAATTCGATGACATCCACATTTTACACTTTCCAGAGTAATATGCAGTCATTTATTGCGAACAACCAAAACTCAGCAGCATTGCTTCCCGTTGTTTCTACAATCGACAAAGAAAATGATTTTGCAACCTACGAATCCATTGTCACTCAATTGAACAATAATTTCAGTGATTCGCCAACGATCAAAGAAGTGTACAATGGCTACCTTGCAGCCAAAAAACAGAAAGAATTGGCGAATCTATTGGCCCCTGGAAAAGAAGCACCTGACTTTGAAGAATTAAAGTTGGATGGAAAGACAAAAATGAAATTGTCTGATTTGCGAGGACAAGTTGTTTTGCTTGATTTCTGGGCATCTTGGTGCGGACCTTGTCGCAAGGAAAACCCGAACGTGGTTCGAATTTATGACAAATACAAAAACAAAGGATTTACAGTAATGAGTGTTTCGCTTGATCGCGATAGAGCGTCATGGCAGGCAGCTATTGAAAAAGACAACTTAACATGGCCAAACCATGTCAGTGACTTAGGACATTGGGCAAGTAAAGTTCCACAAATCTATCAGGTGCGCGGTATTCCGTTCACAGTTCTTATCGACAAAGAAGGCAAAATCATCAAAACGAACTTACGTGGCGAGGCGCTTGAAGCTGAGCTTGCAAAAATCTTCGGTTTCTAATCATTTTGAGCGATCAAAAGAAAAATATCTACTTCGCTTCCGACTTTCATCTAGGCGTTCCTACCTATGAAAAAAGCTTGGAAAGAGAAAAGCAAATCGTTGCATGGTTGAATCACATTGAACCTACTGCACAAGAAATTTTTCTGGTGGGCGACATCTTTGACTTTTGGTTTGAATACAAACACGCTATTCCAAAAGGATTTGTTCGTTTGCAAGGAAAACTGGCAGAATTGACGGATAAAGGTATCCCTGTACATGTTTTTACAGGCAACCATGACATGTGGATTTTTGATTATTTACCGAAAGAATTGGGCGTTCAATTGCACCGTGAACCAGTTACAAGAGAATTTTACGGTAAAAAATTTCTAATTGGCCACGGTGATGGGTTGGGGCCAGGTGACCGAGGTTATAAATTTTTGAAAAAAGTATTTCAACATCGTTTGTCTCAATGGGCTTTTGCACGCTTGCACCCTAACTTCGGAATTGGATTAGCGAATTACTCTTCTAAAACAAGTCGAGCGGCGACAGGTATGGCAGATGAAGTATTTCACGGGAAAGAAAACGAATGGCTCTACCTTTATTGCACTGAAGTATTACAAAAAGACCAATACGATTACTTTATTTTTGGCCACAGGCACTTGCCAATCGACATGGAAGTTGGTTCTCAATCACGCTACATCAATCTTGGTGACTGGCTCAACTACTGTACGTTCATGGAATTTGACGGTACTTCCGCCCTTCTTAAAAAATGGACACCAGAAGGAGATGTTGTTCTTTAGGCCCAAGTAATTGGCCAATCTCCAATCTGTAATCTGCAATCTTCAATTTGTAATCTGTAATCTCCAATCTTCAATTTGTAATCTGCAATCTTCAATTTGTAATTTGTAATCTGTAATCTGCAATCTCCAATTATTTACTAAGGTACTTGTGTAAGAACGAATTCAACTCCCCTCCTGTATGAGCGAGACCGAATTTTTTGCGTATTCTTCCTCTGGCAATTGTGAGCGTGTGCACGGATTGACCTGTAATTCCTGAAATTTCTTTTGTTGACATGTCCAATGCGAGGAAAATACTCAGTTTTCTTTCGTTCAAGGTTAGATCTGGGAAATCTGCTAAAAGTTTTGGAAGAAAATCCTTGTTAACCTTGTGAAAACGGAATTCAAACTCTTTCCAGCGGTTGGAATTCAAAGACATCGTCATTTCATTTATTAAACGACGAACAACAGCTTGTGGATCGATGGATGGATCGTCCTGTATTTTTCGGAGTTCTGCTAAAATCGTATCGATCAACTTCTCCTTTTCCATCAATTTCATGAAGGTCATAGTCAACTGCCGATCGTGCGAACTTACCTGTTCACGCAGGTCCTCAAGCTCGGCCTTAAGTTGCTCAATTGAGTCACTATTCGTTTCCTTTTTAGAGCTAAAAAACATAGATATTTCAATTATTTAATACGAAAAAAGTAGTTAAAGTGATCAACGAACTAATCAAAGCATTCTGGTTTAGGTTTATTTACTTATCGAAAGTTACGCCAATCTTTCTTGTGTTTCAATGACCGTTTACACGAATTTATGGTACAAAAACACCTATCTCTACAATTTCATGACACAAAAGCTTCTTAAGACTCCTCTTTTTCAATCTTTTATTCAACTAAATTTCTATTTGTCAAACCTTGTTTTTACAACGGGAAATTTATTCTGTATAGTTTTTTTATATAATAAAAATTCCACATGGGAGTCAACTCAACAATTATATGTATCTCAAGTATATATTGAAAAATAGGCTCTTCTTTAAACTAGTCGGAACTTTACGCAATGCTTGAAATGTGCGCATGCAGTTTTGGGTGAAAGACTACAAAAAAACCTTTTAACAAACCCGGTTTCGTCTTTCAATCCTTCCTGTAAAATGCAGTTTCAGCAGCCTACTAATGCTAAAGTCAAGGTTATGAAAAATTCTACCTACACCAAAAACATGAAATTTTCCACGCATTTCTTTTCGATTAAACTGAAATCTATGTTCAGCTCGTTCAAAACTATGTTGTTGCCCACTTCAAAACAAAACTCCCCTGCTCACAGTCGGGGTTGGACTCTGTTAGGGTTTTTACCTGGCCTTCATGCAAGTAGAAACAGATTGTCTTATACCCTTATTCGCTTCGGCATGCTCAGCGCATTGCTTTGCTCCTTGTTCTTTGCTCCAAGAGAGGTTTGGGGGCAGACGACAAGTTCTGAAATTAATGGTGGTAATACTACTTACACATACAGGGATTATGCTCCGCTTAATCCATATATGGTTTACAACTACACCCAAATGTTATATACTGCATCTGAATTATCGAATGCAGGATTGTCTGCGGGAGCAAGAATAAGTGGATTACAATTTGTTTACGCATTTGATTGTGGTAATGAGGGTGATTTTGATGATTGGGTGATATATTTAGGTAATACATCTAAAACGAGTTTCGCCAGTACAGCTTCAGATCAATGGGTGAGTACATCAAATATGACTGAAGTCTTCAATGGAACTGTTTCCTTTGGTACTGCATCGCCAACGAATTGGTTTACAGTTAATTTTACTTCGAATTTCACCTGGGATGGCACAAATAATTTGGTGATTGCCGTTGATGAGAATTCACCGAATTATACCACAAATACTGACCCTTGGAAGTCTACAGATCCATCAGGTAGTAATCGTGAGGTTTTACAGTTTTCCCAAGATGGTACTAACTTTAATCCAGCCTCTCCGGGTGCCGCGGATTACAGATGGACTGTTAGACCAATTCTCAAGTTGATATACACTAATTGCTCCTCACTCACTTCAGCAGGTACCGTTACCGGTAATCAAACTATCTGTAACGGTGGAGACCCCGCAGCCTTCAGTTCCACAGCGGCAGCAAGTGGAGGTAGTGGTGGAACTATAGAATATCAATGGGAGAGTTCAACCACGAGTTCATCATCAGGGTACAGTGATATTTCTGGAGCCACAAGTGCCACATATGACGTACCTTCGGGGTTATCTGCAACCACCTATTATCGTAGAAAGGCAAGAAGGTGTGGGGGTTCTTATGAACAAACGACCTCGGCTCTTACCGTTACAGTTATTAAAGCAACGAGAGATGCACCGACAGGTGCACAGTGCAGTGGAACTACCCTAAATTTTAGTGCTGTTCCGGCAGGAGCCACTTCCTACGCTTGGATTGTTCGAACCAATGGTACAGTAACTTATAATTCAGGATCAGGTTTTGCTTCGAACACTTCGGCAAGTGTATCCTCCGGTTCAGCTTCTTCTTTTTCATCCGTCTTAACAAATAATACAGGTGCTGACAGAACGTTTTACGTAGATGTTTCAATTACGGCCAGTGGCACTACATGTACTCAAGTATTTACTCCAATTATCTATTCAATTCCAACCACCTATTATTCCAAGTCCACTGGGAATCTAGATGTGCTTACCAATTGGGGCTCTAATTCAGATGGCACAGGTTGCAGTCCTGCAAACTTTACTGCCGATGGAATCACCTATATCATCCAAAACAACGCCGCCCCAACAACTTCAGGGGTTTGGGCGGTCTCGGGAACGGGTTCAATCGTGAAGGTAGGTAACGGTTCCTCGGCTATCACTTTCACTGCAGGTGGCAACTTAACATTTACGTGTGATCTTGAAATAACAGGAAATGCCACGCTCAGTTTGGGAAGTAATAATATGACTCTTTCAGGTGATTTTGTTCGCTCGGCAAGCACAGCAGGTTTCTCACAAACCGCAGGTTCTGCCTCTACAGTTACTTTTTCAGGTTCCTCACAGGAGGTGAATGTAACCGCATTCAATGGTACCACACCTACTGATTCTGATATCACATTCAATCATGTAGTCATAGATGGTACAGATGTCAAACTTTTCTATTTTAAAACTAACGACCGCAAGTTGAACATCAACAATTTCACAGTCAACAGTGGCAAAGTTGTTACCCTTTATTCTAATCCTCAATAACAAGAGCTATGAGATCAACGATATTTACTCAATTAAAAAGTGGCATCCGGTTTTTAGCGGTTGTGTTATTGCTTGGGATGCACTTTCACGTTTCTGCGCAGAAAGATAGACCTGCTACAGGTCCAAAACTATCCGTTCCAGATGAACGATGGAAGGAAGGAGGAGTATTTTCGGGTTACAAACCGGAAGATGAGCTGCTTCAATTCAGAACTGAAATTTCGAAGACATTTAAGAATTCCAACGGAACTAATTCTGCATGTTTTGTTGGAGCCGTTCATTACAAAGATGAGAATGGTTTCTGGCAAGATATTGATAAAACAATACTTCCAAGTAGCAAATCGGGTTATGCTTTCGAAAACGTTAAAAACAGCTTCAAAAGTTATTTTCCATCTAATTCTAGTGGTTCAATTTTATTGGATATCGCCGGTAATCAAATTAGCTTCTGGAATCAAAAGAACATAAGTTTAGAACGAAATGGACAACTTGTTTCAAGTATTGACTATTCCAATGTCAGTCCTCAAATGGTTAACACGAATGAACTAAGGTATAATAATATAGTCCAAGGTCTAAACGAACAGTTCTATGCTATAGAAAGTGGGATTAAATACAACAGTATTCTAACCTCAAAACCTACTTTACTTAGTAATGCAGAGCAGGGGGATATGATTTATTTATCACAAACTATACATCTAAATAATGGCTATAAAGTTCTTTTGGATGGAGAAGTTAAAAATACTAATTTCACTTGTGATCATTTTTCAATTGGAATTCCCGGAATAGCGAACTCGTTAGATTTTGGAGATATCAATATACTTATTAACTCCAACCTAAATTCTACTGAACAAAGAATTGAAACTAGAAAAAATGAAATATCCGGAGTCAATTCGAAATACTCTATACGTTTTATATCCAACGATTTACTGGAAATACGTTTAATTTTACCAACTAGTTTGGTTTTGAATGAATCCTCATATCCAATTGTTGTGGATCCTACAATTACCATTGGATCAAATGGAGGGGGGTACTCTGCAATGTTCGATGGATATTATGCGGATTCCAAAAATCAAAATATTTATTTATCATCAGAATTGGTTGCCGCTGGGATTGTTAATGGCTGCATTATTTCGGCAATTGACTCCTATTGTACCGGTGCCTCTTGTGGGGCATCTTTACAAGGTTGCAACATCAGGCTAAGAACAACGAGTGGTACAGCCTTTTCTTCCACAACGTTTAGTAATGCAAGCTACACTAATTATTACACTGGAACAATCACACCTGTGTCCAGTTCTTGGACAAATTGCCCATTTTCGAGTAATTACACCTTCAATAGTTCATCCAATCTTGATGTTGAAATGGTTATGGATCAAACAGGATATGACTGTTTTTTTAGTTCTGACTATTATGCACGTTATACTGTTAGTGGCAATAGAAACCTCTATAAAACATGGACCTCAAATACAACGCCATTAACTGATGTGTCTGCGGGAACATACTCTACTTTGGTCGCATATACAAGGTTTACATACTTAAATGGCCCCATCACCGCCACCAGTAGCATGACGGCATTTACTTCCTGTCCAAGTGCGGCGAGCACATCTCAATCCTTCACAGTTTCGGGCACCAATATGGCAGCCGGCATTACTGTTACGGCTCCTGCTGGTTTTCAGGTTTCGACTGACAATTCCACCTGGAGTGTCAATGGCGGTAACGTTACCGTAGGTGCAGCAGGAAACATTGCATCGACAACAGTCTATGCACGCATGGCAGCTGTAGCATCAGCACCTGCAAGTGGGAACATAGTGTGTTCTTCAACTGGAGCAACAAGTGTGAATGTAGCAGTAAGTGGTTCCTTATTTTCTGTTCCTACTGTAACAACTACAACAGCGAGTGCCATAGCTAATTTCACAGCCACTTCAGGCGGTAATGTAACTGCCACTGGAGGCTCGTCAGTAACAGCGCGCGGTGTGCTTTGGGGTACTTCTCCGGGTTTAACAATGCCGAGTGCCAGTTCGACAAGTAATGGTACGGGTACAGGATCGTTTACAAGTTCCATTGCAGGATTGTCAGCAAGTACCGTCTATTATTACAGAGCGTATGCGCAAAATTGTGCTGGTTACGGTTATGGAATCGAATATTCATTTGTAACCACTGGCCCGTCAGCTGAGGGTTATTACATTAGTGGTAATATTGTAAATAACGGAGAGATTATTTCAACGTACGATGAAAACTACCTTCGTTTGACCGGAACTACTAAAACAATTACTGGAAGCGGAAAATTTACCAATTCCAAATTGTTTGCTGACGGCAGCACGACATTCGATGACAACCTCAACGCTGCCAGCGCATTTACGGAAACCTTTGTGAATGCCGGTAAATCACTTAACATTGCTACGGGCAGAACTTTCAAAAACGGTACAATGGGTAATTATGGTACACTCACCATCGCTGGCACGGGTATCATCAACAATACTTCAAATTGGGTCAATGGCGCAACAGGTACGGTCACTTTTGGTGGAGCCGGAACGATTTATGCCGGAGCAAACTGGACGAACGATGGTACATTTACCGCAGGTACGGGCACCGTAGAGTTTAATGGCTCAACGAACAGTAACAGTATCAATGGAACTACGGCGTTTTACAACGCAACCATCAACAAGGGCTCTAGTACGGCAACCATCCTTGATGTGAATGGAACGGTGACACAAACCAATATTTTGACTTTCACCAATGGATTACTGAGAATTCCAACAGGTGGTTCTTGGACCAAAACTGGTAATGGTCCAACTATAGGTGCTACTTCGGGACTCCATGTGAATGGTGGAACGTTTACTCAGAATGGAGCCTCCATAACAAATAATGGCCTTTTCAAAACGACCACGGGAACAGCTACAATTGGAAACAGCTCCGATAATAGTATTACCAACCAGTCGGGATCCAGCTTTATTATCGATGGTGCGGGTACCGTGAACATTGCTGGTAGATTGGAAACAACAGGTTCAGGAAGTTTTAACCAATCTGCGGGAACAGTTAATGTATGTACCAGTGCTAATACCAGTTCTACCTATGGTTCTATTGATATGGCTTCGGGATCTTCGTTCACCATGTCTGGAGGAGCAATAAACATGGTGCAAAAATCCACAGGTTCACCGCAGATCGATTACAAAAACCTTGCTGGAACAGTTGCAATTTCAGGAGGTACTTTAACGATTGGAACATCGGCTACCACAGCCAGTAGCAACTTCAATATACAGGGTGCGATGCCTCCGTTGACTGTCGACAATACGACGAATGCGAAAACCGCTACGATCAATGGTGCATCTACCGTGTATGGAAATGTGACAATTAATGCTACATCCTCTTTAGTGTTAAATTCTGGAGTGACAGCTACTGTAAATGGTTCATTATCCAATAGCGGCACGTACAATGCAACAGGTACTTTGAATTTGGCTGGTAACTGGGTGAATAACGGAACGTTTACCTCTAATGTAGGCAATACCGTTGTCTTTAACGGTTCTAATGCAAGTACGATCGGCGGCTCAGGAACGGATAATTTCTATAACCTGACGATGAGTAAGACAAGTGCTACACCACAATTAGAAGTTACTCTGGGTGATGGCAATATCTCGGTTGCCAATACATTGACACTAACGACTGGTAATTTAAATACGGGATCCTACACTACCCATGTTACGAACAGTGCCTCTGGAGCTGTTTCCGGTGGTAGCACGAACAGCTATGTGCAAGGTAAGCTTAAACGAGCCGTTGCTGGTGCTAACACTTACGTTTTCCCAGTGGGTCAATCCTTGTATGAAGAGGCTTCGTTGGCATTTAGCGCAGGTTACACTAGCGCAGACATAACTGCTTTCTTTACGGATGGAACGCCTGGCGCCCTTCCGGTAGGTGGTTTAACGGTAAATGGTACTCCTCTTACTTCCATATTGGATCAGGGGTATTGGTCTATCGATCCAAGTGCTGGTGCATTAGGATCACCAACGTATTCAGTTACTTTGAAGGAAACAGGTCACGCTAATGGTGCAACGAGTGCAAGCCAATATACAGTTATCAAACGATCAAATTCACCGAGCGTTGGCGCATGGTCAATACAAGGAACTCATTCCAATACCACCCAAAGTGATGTGGGCAACGTAGTAACTGCTGTTCGAAGCGAATTGGCTACATTTTCAGATTTTGCTATTGCATATGGTGGTGGAGCACTTCCAATCGAGCTCATCTCTTTCCAAGCCAACTGCTCGGATAACAATACGGTGGATATCACATGGTCAACCGCAAGTGAGCACAACACCAACTATTTCCGTGTTGATAAATCAAGAGATGGAATGCAGTGGGATGTGTTGAACACGATCGGTGCAGCAGGAAACTCGAACAATGTAATTGACTACGCATTGACAGACTACTTCCCTACCCCAGGTATCAATTACTATCGTTTGACACAATACGACAACGATGGTGTGTTTGAAACATTCGATGCGCAAGCAGCAGTATGTAAAGAAGTAATTGCAGGAAGTTCATTAACGACTTATCCTAACCCAAGTACATCTGATTTCAATATTGATTTAGAAACGGATGAATTGGAAGGAGAAGCAATATTGATGATCACAGATGCGAAAGGTGCCGTAGTGCATTCACAAGACATCAAAATCATCAAAGGAAACAACAACTTTGTTATACAGAAATTCAATGCCGAACCAGGGATGTATTACATTACTGTCAAAGCAGGAACTAGTTCGGTAACGACGAAACATAGTATGCGCTAAGCAATAAAAAAACCTCGGTTTCCCGAGGTTTTTTTTTATCTGTGAAATTGAACTTTTGAACCAATTGAACTTTCTTTTGAACTTCTTTGAACATTCTTTTTAACGCATTGAACTATTTCCCACTCTCCAAACGCCTCCAAGAAATAATCATTCTCCCTTCTGACATTTCATGAAATGTTTTTTCTCTCACACTGAAACGCTTAAAAATGGAGAAAGCTCCATCGGAGATCATCGACATTTTAGCGAATTCAGAAGAGTGAAAAATGACTCACTTCGAAGGCAATCGAGTGATTTTTCGTTAGAAAAATTGTACCGAGATTGAATGAGAAGCCTTGATTTTTTTGGTTTCTTCCCGGCGCTTTCGCTTGGTCTTCACGAGCAGTGCTCGCTCTTAATCAAGCAAAAGTGGAAAAAAGATATTAATCCTCTATAGAACGAGCGTGGCTCGTTCTTACCACTAAAAAAGAAGTGTTTTCTCTTCTGTCACTTTTTCTAGGCGGAAAAAGTAACCAAAAACGCCTTTTAAACTTTTACAAGGAGCTTGCCTTGGTTCCACCGTGTTTCACCAGGCAACGCTGACGAACCTTCGCTGCGTGCTATGGCTCTAATGCTCGGTTGTCAGCTGAGGCCGTCGCCTGTCAGCTGAGGCTGAAGTGCCGACGCAGGAGGTGTATCGAGACGAGCCGCATCTCCGCTCAATTCGCAGCATAGCTCTGTGTAAAAGTTTGGTTTCTGGGAATCAATATTATTTCCAGGGCTTAAACATTTGAACCATTGAACTCTTGAACGTATTGATCGTTCTCCGAACATTTGAACTTCATTGAACATTTCTTGAGCTTTTGAACGCATGCCCTCGACCTGATCTCCTTTTCACCACAAAGTCACTATTTTAATGATAATGGATACCCTTTTATTAAGTCACAAAGAGAGCTTTTAATTCAACAAAAATCTTCTTCGCCGCTCTGAAAAGCCATCGGCTTTTTTTGAATTTGTGCCTTAAAGCAACTAGGGAAACAAATGTACCCTCGCGCCCTTGTGGTAAAATTTATGATATCATCTGTTGAACTCTTGAACGAATTGAACTTCTTTGAACGTTCCCCGAACTTTCTTTATCCCTTCAATCACCCCATCACATCCCTGGCATTCCGCCGCGCATCCCCTTCATTTGCTTCATCATGCTCATCATGTTCTTCGGGTTGCTCATCATCTTCATCATCTTCTTGGTATCTTCAAATTGCTTCATCAATTTGTTTACCTCTTGGATATTGGTTCCACTGCCACTCGCAATGCGGTTTTTGCGTTGACCATTGATGAGTTGCGGATTTGCGCGTTCTTTAGGTGTCATGGAAAGAATGATTGCTTCGATGTGTTTGAAAGCATCGTCTTCGATATCGACATCTTTCAGGGCCTTCCCCATTCCAGGAATCATTCCCATCAAGTCTTTTACATTCCCCATTTTCTTGATCTGTTGCAACTGACCTAAGAAATCGTTGAAATCAAACTGATCCTTTATAATGCGTTTCTGTAATTTGCGAGCTTCTTCTTCATCAAATTGTTCTTGCGCGCGCTCCACAAGGGAAACAACATCACCCATTCCAAGAATACGATCCGCCATACGCTGAGGATAGAATACATCCAAAGCATCCATCTTCTCCCCTGTTCCAACAAATTTGATTGGCTTCTCAACAATCGCTTTGATTGACAATGCGGCACCACCTCTCGTATCACCATCTAGCTTGGTTAATACGACACCATCAAAATTAATTCTGTCGTTAAATGCTTTCGCTGTATTCACTGCATCTTGTCCCGTCATGGAATCAACTACAAACAAGGTTTCAGTAGGCTGAATCGCTTCTTTTACGTTTGCAATCTCATTCATCATCTGCTCATCCACGGCCAAACGACCAGCTGTATCGACGATCACAACATTGAGCCCTTTGCTCTTCGCATGCTGTATTGCAGCTTGAGCAATTTTAACAGGATCTTTTTCTTCTTTGTTGGAATAGACTTCCACATTGAGCTGCTCGCCCAATACATGCAACTGATCAATTGCTGCCGGACGGTAAACGTCGCAAGCCACTAACAAAACTTTTTTACCTTTTTTAGTAGTAAGGTAACTCGCTAATTTCCCAGAAAAGGTAGTTTTACCTGAACCTTGAAGTCCTGACATTAAGATAATACCTGGATTTCCTTTGATATTGATCTCTGTTTCATTGCCACCCATCAACTCTACGAGTTCTTCGTGACAAATTTTGATCATCAATTGACCCGGTGAAACGGATGTCAGTACGTTTCTGCCCAGTACTTTCTCTTTGACAGTCGTGGTAAAATCTTTCGCTGTTTTGAAATTAACATCGGCATCCAACAATGCGCGACGCACTTCTTTCAAGGTTTCAGCTACATTGATTTCAGAGATTTGTCCATGTCCTTTCAGGACTTTGAACGCTCTTTCAAACTTATCGGTAAGATTTTCAAACATCTTTTAGAAAATTAAGCGTGCAAAGTTAGTTAAAAATGAGGATTCTTGGAATTGTAATTACTGATAATTAGACAAAAGACTTTTAGATGTTAGACAATAGATTTGAACTCTTGAACCTTTGAACGAATTGAACTTTCATGACAAAAGACTTTTAGATAAAAGACAAAAGACTTGAACTTTTCAATTTTTCTTGCGCGCCTCCCAAAAATCGTCATTCTCATCATGCGGCATTTCATGAAATGGTTTTTTACCCACACTGAAACGCTTAAAAATAGAGAAAGCTCCGCAGGAGATCATAGACATTTTAGCAAATTCAGAAGAGTGAAAAATGACTCACTTCGAAGGCAATCGAGTGATTTTTCATTTGAAAAAATTGTACCGAGATTGAACTCCTTTCACCACAAAGACACTATTATATTAAAAACACATATCCGAAATAAGTCACAAAGAGATCTTGCGATATCATGAAAACTATTCTTCGGTTAATTCAAAAGCCAGCGGCTTTTTCTTAATTTGTGTCTTAAAACAAACAAGAAATCAAATTTTCCTTGCGTCCTAGTGATAAAATAGTATGATCTAATATTTTGAACATTGCCCTGCTTGTCCTCGACCTGTGCGCTGAAGCGTCCACTCTCTCCCCAGCGGACAAGCGGTCAGCTTCCTAAATACAACAGCAGGTCGAGTGTCAGCCGCGGCTGATGTATCGAGACCTGAACCCCCTAAACCTCCCCTACGTTCAACTTACTGTTCTTCCGGCTGTAACCAAGGTAGATAAACAACCCAACGAGCAACCAAACACCAAATCCAATCCAATTGGAAAGGCTCAACTCACTCATCATGTACAAACAACTGACAAGCCCAAGCATTGGTATGAGAGAAAGATTGTGCGTCACGGAATAGTAGGTTAACAAAAGTGTGACAATGAAGAATATATAGGTCGGAATCTTGTGTTTAAACAAGTTAAAACCAGATTCATACATCACTTGTTCTTTTACATTTACATTCTTTAATGTTTGAACGTATTCATTCTCATCCAAATTTGTAAGGTAGGTTTCCAAATCTTTATCTGCAGCAATAAATTTATCTGAATCACTAGCAGAAACTGCTAATTTCAATTCTTTCACTTTCGAATTTGGCAGAGAAGTAAGAATATCTGTTGCGTCTACAAGCTGCTTTTCATTCGTCAAAAAGCTAAAGGTAGCTTGCTTATTGAAGGTGAATGATAAAATGATTGTCGCAGCGACCAACACTGGCATGACATATTTCCCGTTGATGTAAGGTGTTTTAAATTTTCCACGTGGAATATCAGTTTTGTTTTGAAGAATAAGGACCCCGCCACACACAACAACAAAGGCAAACAAGGTTCCAATACTGCAAAGATCGGTTACCATCGTCAAATTAAGGAAAAGAGCGGGCACAGCAACTACAAAACCAACAACAATCGTAGAAAAAGAAGGTGTTTTAAACTTCGGATGAATCTTTGAAAAGCGCTTTGGCAACAAGCCATCCCGACTCATACTCATCCAGATGCGCGGCTGTCCCATTTGGAAGACAAGCAACACACTCGCCATTGCCACAACAGCGCTCACAGCAATAATTCCCGACATCCAGCGCAAATCCAATTTTTCAAAAACATAGGCCAATGGATCTCCTACATTCAACTCTGAATAATGCACCATTCCAGTAAGAACCAGCGCAATGATGACGTATAAAATCGTACAAATAATAATTGCCCACATCATGCCTCGTGGCAAATCTCGCTGTGGATCTTTGCATTCCTCTGCAGTCGTTGAAATAGCATCAAAGCCTATGTAAGCGAAGAAAACAGCAGAAACACCTTTCAGAATACCAGAAACACCATTTGGAGCAAATGGATTCCAATTTTCTGTGTCGACATAAAAAACACCGACCGCGATAACAAGCAGGATAATAGCCAATTTCACCACCACCATCATGTTACTTGCGTTTTTTGATTCTTTCATTCCTTTGTAAACCAAAGCAGTAATTAAAATAATGATGAACAAGGCAGGAAGATCGGCAACCAAATGAAATGAGCCTATTGTTGGAGCAGTTGTCCAGGCTGAATGTGCTGCTTGCAAATTAGCATCCAGCTGTGTCAGGACCTTTCCGCTTTCAACAAGGTTCAAGGCTTCATTGTATCCATTGTATGCTGTAAAATAGTCCATTTGAACCCACTGTGGGAGATGAAGATGGAAACCGTGTTCGAGCAATCCTGTAAAGTAATCGCTCCAGGAAATTGCGACAGTTATATTTCCGATGGCGTATTCCATGATGAGTGCCCAACCTATGATCCAGGCAATTATTTCACCAAAAGCTACGTAAGAGTATGTATAGGCACTTCCTGAAACAGGCACCATTGAAGCAAATTCAGCGTATGCAAAAGCCGCGAAACCACATGCAATTGCTGTAAAAATGAATAAAAAGATAACAGCTGGCCCCCCATCAAAACTGGCTTTTCCGATCGTGCTAAATATCCCCGCACCGATGATGGCAGCGATTCCAAATGCCGCAAGATCTTTTACACCAAGGTGCTTACCCAATGATCCGTGCATATCCGATTCACCCTGCACTTTTAACTGCTGATGAATATCTTGGATGCTTTTCTTTCTAAAAAGACTCTTATAATTCATGGGATGTTCTATCTTTAAAGTTTGAATGGTTGGTTGGTAAAAGTAAAAATAAAGGTCAGAGCTTCAGCGAAGATGTGCCGAAATTTGTTCACAAGCCAACCATTTTTCGAACCTCATCGTTTGAAATTTAGAAACTAGTTAAAAATACAAACACTAAAAATGAAAAAGACACTTCTACTTGCAACACTGATTTCAAGTTATTCATTCGCTCAAACTGTGATCATGAATCAGAGCAATGAGCCTGCGATTGGCAATCTTAAAACGATGTATACCTGCGATTCACTTACTGATCCCCTTGAGTCGACAACAGGAAATGGAGTAACGTGGGATTACACGCAGTTGGTTGGAATCAACGGCACGCGAAATCTAGAGGTTATAGACCCAGCAACATCCCCTTACAGCTCAATCTACACCACATCAACAAAAGGATACAGCATTCAGGGCTCATTGACGAATTTTTACAATTCCACAAGCACGGAAAGACAATCGCAGGGATTTATTTTTGAAGAACCATCCTTCGGAACAGTCATTGCACATTTCGATGTAAATGAGCAAAAAACTGTCAGCTATCCATTTGCGAATGGAGATAGTTTTTCAGATAACTTCTCAGGAAATCTTTCCTTTACATTCAACGGACTGGCACAAAATCCATCTTGTACAGGAAAATCATATGCTTCAATTGATGGACAAGGAACGTTGCTTCTACCGTCGTCCACAACCATTCAAAATGTGATTCGATACAAAATCGTCGACACCGTTTTCACACAAGTATCGTTTGTGATTCCATTGGATGTTGTCTTCATTCGCACACAATACGAATATTATGACCTTACCAATGATAACATGCCGGTATTCACTTATTCATTTGTTTCCATCAAACAAGCGAATTCTGCCACACCACTTGCAACTCAAACTGCTGTTTTATCTTCTGTTCAACCTACATTGACTGCAGGATTAGAAACAAAGAAAGAAATTAATTTTACTGTTTATCCAAATCCTACAGAAGGAAAAATTACATTGACGGGCAATCTGAATAATTCTTATGCTATCATCACAGATATGCGAGGAAGAACCATCAAAGAAGTGAAAAACATTTCTACTGGTCAGCAAATTGATTTGACAGATCTGCAGCGCGGAAGTTATTTCATCACAATTGACACTGATGGAAATCGAACAACCCAGAAGCTAATTTTAAACTAATGAAAAGTTATGAACCGTCCAATGTGGCGGTTTTTTTTTGACCATAGAAAAATATTCAAATGGTGCATGTTACCTTTATATCCGTAAACTGTTATGTGCAAAAAATTAATTCATGCGCCATTTATACTTTCTATTTATTCTTCTTGCTACAACTCTTAACGCTCAAGTCAACGATGGCTTAAATCCAGAAGAAAGAGCCTATTTGTTTCATGTTGTCAAGAAAAGTCCAATCCTAGACAATGAACTTGGTCGCTATTTTGATTACAAAGGACCTCAAGTGCTGCTCGGCAACAAACAGATCAATTACGATTCTGTAGAAATGTTGATTATCAATCAACCAGAGATTTTGATCATTCGAAAAGAAGAAATTGCCAAATCGGCAAAAGGATTGTTATCAGAAGCTGCCAATAAAATGGCAATTTGGGAACTGAATAAATTACTATTAGCCAAACGTGGCTCTGAAAAAGACCTTAGACCTTATGAAAATCAAAGTATTCACTTTGACACCCTTCTTCTTTCCAAATTACCCACCAATGCGTTAAAGGAAAAAGACGATCGCTACATTGCGCATCCTAAATTGGCTGGATTGTTGAATCCAGGACTGTCGCTTGATGATAAAATTGTTTTCCTTGAAAGTTTGCGTTTTTTGGAAGACAACGATCGCTTGGTCACTTTGGAAGCAATGAACTACGCGATCAATGAATACGTGCGCAGAAGAACATTTGAAATTTACCAAACGCTGGGCGGAGAAGCCACAATCTTTCAAAATATCCTTGTAGCAGCGGGAGACGGTAGTTCAACAGCCGGGCTATTAGAAGAAAGAGAAAAAGACGAGCGTGGTCGCTGGAACAAAGGTTTACCGAAAGCCATCGGGCTTTTTCCTTACCAAGTGCGGTTGACAAATGATGCCTCTAAAAAATCTCAAAAAGTAGAATCCTTGCGTTTTACGCGCAACGATTTCAAAACGGCAGGAAGTAATCGCGTGACGAACCTTCATTTCGATGTGTGGGGCTACAATTCCAAGAAACAAACCACTGTTGTGATTGAAAAAAATGGACTGAGCTACCATCTTTTTGGTGCAGGAGACACACGCTTTCTTTCTCCGGATTCAAATTTCTCTGACGGAACAACCTTCCAGGGCATCATCAACGAATTGGAAAAACACCACATTGCCGACCTGGATGAAATGATTTACGGGCGAAGAGGTTTCGACTACTGGATAGAATACAATACGAAGAAAAAGAATGAAACCGAAATGAAGATCAATGAGAAGGAAAAAGAATTCTCGGATCTTGGTTATACACCAATTGTAACAGGCGACAAAGCATCACATCGTATGAAAAAACAAATGAAGAACGACCGAAAAAAAGGCATTCATCCTGATTCCAAACCCAAAGGAACTTACCAGCCGAACACCGATGCAAATAAGAAAGTAAAAGGAAAGACACAAAATAGCATTGTGGAATTATACGGGCTCTTCAATGCCTACAAAAAGAAAATTGCGGAATTGGAGCAACAGAAATTAGAAGCCGTTGACCTGCGAGCGCGTTACCAGCAAAAATTGGATTTATACAAGCAAGTGATGGGATATAATTGGGCACGATTCACCGAAGAAGACGGTCTTTACACTTTTCAAGATTCAGCAACATTTGATATTCGCACGCAGGAGTTTCGTTTCCCAGCAAGCGCAGCGCAGCAAGATTTTGAAGTTCGATTACTTGCCATTCCTGAATCAGGCATTTCAGAACAAGCCGATGAAGTGATGTTGCACATCAACCTTACCGATGCCGAAGTCAATTACGATGCTCGACTTCAGATTGAACTACAAGATGTTTTCCTTTCTGACAAATGGAACCTAGACATAAAATTATTTAACCGAGAAGACAGTGTGGCTTTGCGACAGTTTTTCGAAGCGTTGCAGGACAAAAAAGTAGATTTTGAAATCATTGCCCGAGGCCAAGGAATTGGACGTTGGAATGGATCTAGAACCATCAAAGACAACAAGCCTACGGAACTATCAAACTATCCTACCAGTTCTCAAGACACAACTTTTGAACGATTGAGACGATCAGAATTGTACGTGGACCTTAGAAGAGGCGTTCATGTTGATATAAATTCATACACAGATCCCGTAAAATCATCAATTAAAATTACAAATCCTGATATGCTCGAAACAATGAGCAAATACAAACTTTCCGGAAATGATTTGCTAAGCGCCATGAGAACAGCGACCATTCTAACTAAATTCAAAGAGGAAATCAATTACCTTGCTGGCACTTATTTGGATCGCGAAAAAGCGAAAATTGTCATTGATCGCTTTAACAAAGAATTTGCAAGAACACGCATTTCTGTGGGTTCAACTTCCTTTAAGATGAGTGAGTTAAAGCTTTAATGTTTTTCACTCTCAAAAAAGTTATCTGGAAAATTAACCAAGTATAACTTTTCTGATGCCCTTGTCATAGCGGTGTAAAGCCAACGATGGTATTCCTGATCAATGGCTTCTTCATCGACAAATCCGGGATCTATGAAGACATTTTCCCATTGTCCACCTTGTGATTTGTGGCAAGTGACCGCATAAGCATACTTTATTTGCAAGGCATTGAAATAGGGATCTTTTAGAATCAACTCATAGCGTTTTTTCTTGTTCTTTTCGTGCAGGTAATCTTGTTCAACAGCAAAAAAAAGTTCTTTTAGACGCGAACGAGACAAAGATGGGGCTTCTACTTGCAACGACTCCAAAAATGCCAGGACTTCCATTTCAGCTACCTCCTCGTAATCAACAAATTTAACCACCAACCGCACGAACTGAAATCCATATTGCTCCTCTACCCTCTTTACGCGCAGAACTTTCATCAACTCACCATTGGCAATAAAACCCATTTGTGATTTGTCGTCGGTCCAGTAATAATTGTTCTTCACAACCATGAGGCAATCCCCTGAACAAACTTCCTCTTCGTAATAAAGGATTCTGGACCGCACAGAATTGTTATAGGCATTTGCTCTTTTATTGGAGCGCGTAACAATGATGGTTTCATCCGCTCCCGATCGACTGTAGCACGATTCCAATTCTCCTTGCAATTCATCTCCTGACAGTCGAACAAAATCAAAAAATCCTTTCGTGGTAAATTTCGGTAATTCAGCTGCAACAATATTTCTAACTTGGGTTGCATTAAACAGAATTCCAGAAGCTTCAGCCTGTCGCAAGACTTGCAACAATCGAAATTCGCGTATTTGAAGAAGCGGATAATGCTCTTTTAAATACGTAGTATTAAGTGCTGGTGAATGATCACAACCAACAGGAGGCAACTGCCCCTCATCGCCAAGCAAAATGAGGCGACAATTCTTTCCTGAATAGACATATTCAAACAAGTCTTCCAAGAGGTTACGGGATGAAATACTGCCATCGTTCTGCATCGAATAATCACCGATCATTGAAGCTTCATCAACAATGAAAACAGTGTTTACATGGAGATTGGGTGCCAAGGTCATTCCTGAACCCTCATCCACTTTTGAATTACGGCGGTAAATAATTTTATGAATGGTGAACGCATCCCTTGCGGAACGCAAACTAAAAACCTTTGCTGCCCTACCTGTTGGTGCCAATAATCGTGTTTTGAGTTTAAAACTTGTAAGTGCTTTTACGAATGCACCCATCACTGAAGTTTTGCCCGTGCCGGCATAACCTTTTAATACAAAAAGCTGTTTTCCTTCAGCAACAAGATAAAATTTAGACAGCTCGCTAATTAATTCCTGTTGATCAACAGTTGGCGGATGTCCAAGTGAGGCAATAATGCGCTGTTGAAGGGTAAAAACAGGGTTTTGATCCATTGAAATAAAGATACACCTTTTAAATTTATTGCATGAAACTGTTCAATGCTTTTCCATCATTGCTGTTGCTTTTTACTTAATTTTGTGTAAAAGCAAAAACATTGAGTCATCTTTCCATAGAAATAGGAGAACACGCCATTCGATATACCGAATCCATAGGCGAGGAAACCAAAAGTCACATCTTTACATTTGGTGACAAACAAGATCATCGCTACAAGGAACAGTTAGAAGTACAGCTGGAAGAAATCGGCCTGAAAAATAAATCGTTCGAAGAACAAACACTTTCTTGGACAGGTTTCAGATCCACACTTATACCCAGTAGTGTTTTTTCAGAATCAAAGCCTGAAACACTTTATAGATTGTGCTTTGGAAGTGACACACCTGCTGCTCACATCGATTACAATCGCATTCCAGAGCAAGGATTGGTGAATGTTTATGAAATACCACAATGGGTAAAAGCATTTTTTGTGCTAAAATACCCGCGTATTGTTATTCAACATGAGGGGTCACATTTGTTACGTGGTATTTTTTCAGGTTCGGTTTTCCGACTTCGATCCATTCTTACAATTCACAACAATCATTTCCTTTTGTGCATCGTAAAAGAAAATAAACTGCTGTATTATTCTTCTTTTGATTACATCGAATTGGATGATATTGTTTACCATTTTATGTTTACGCTTCAGCAGAAAGATTTGCTACAGGAAAAAGGTTCGATTGATATTTGTCCAGGTATCGGTTTTACAGCAGATCAAGCGAATGAACTGAATCAAAAGCTAAATTCGCTGAAGGATTTAAAAGATCAACCCGCTTCAATACAAGCTTCACTGTTGCAAAAGGCTCAGCGTTTATGCGTATAATCAGCGGAATTTTAAAAGCACGTCGGTTTTCTGTTCCAAAGAATTTTCCTTCGCGACCAACGACCGACTTTGCGAAAGAGGGCTTGTTCAATGTTCTTGAGCATCAAATTGACCTTTTTGACTTAGAGATTTTGGACCTCTGTGCTGGTACAGGTAATATTTCATTTGAATTTTTATCCCGAGAGGCAGGAAATGTCACTGCAGTTGATTCGAATGTCAATTGCATTCGTTTTATTCGAAAAAATGCAGCTCAACTTGGGATTGAAGAAAATCTAGACACAATAAAAACAGACATCCTCGCCTATTTAAGTAAAATTGACAGAAAATTCGACCTCATCTTTGCAGATCCCCCATACGACGTAAAATTCCATGCAGAGATTGCAAAAATCGTATTTGAACGTTCCCTTTTAACCGAAAATGGATTGCTCATCATAGAACATGGAAAATTCACGGATCTTTCTCAGATAACTCATTTCGAATTATTACGTAATTATGGAAACGTGAATTTCAGTTTTTTCAGAATTCAGGAAGATTAAAAGATAATTATGCAAAAAATTGGTTTGTTTCCAGGATCGTTTGATCCATTTACTAAAGGTCACGAAGCTGTTGTTAGAAAAGCACTTGGTTTGTTTGACGAATTAATAATTGCCATTGGATTAAATAGCAGCAAATCGTCTCATTTTGACCTGGAGAAACGTAAAGCACATATCGAATCGCTTTTCAGTGGGGAAAAACTTCGCATTGTTACTTACCAGCAACTAACTGTTGATTTGTGCCGTGAAATTGGCGCTACGCATATAGTTCGCGGCCTGCGCGACTCAAAAGACTTCGGTTATGAGCGTTCAATCGCCCACATGAATGAAACACTTTCAGGTATTCATACCGTTTTCTTTTTGACGGATCAACAATATGCGGCTATCAACGCGACGATTGTGAGAGAGATCCACAAAAACAATGGCGATATTTCGGCATTTGTAACCAATGCTCACCTGCTCGTTTAAAGAGTGGTATAAAATCTGCTATTCCACCAACATGATCCGAAACTTCATTCATCTGTTTTTCACTTTTCTTGCGCTAAGTACTGTCTTTTCGCAAGAAGGAAAAATTGTTCAAATCAAGGGATTTGCTCCGAGTTATGTCGGACAAACCATTGCTGTGATGGAAATTGAAGATTACTTCAGCATGAATGAAGTTCGACTTGCCTCGGCAAACGTATCCGAGGACAGCACATTTACTGTTTCATTTTACTTGAAAGAAACACAAAAGCTCATCCTACGAGCGAATAAAAACAGCTGTTTTCTCTACGCTCAACCAGGAACAATTTACGATGTATATATACCAGAAAAGGACAAATACGATCCTTACCGCCCCAATGGAAACACTATTGAGCTGACTTTTTTTGAGCTTGATTCCTTGGATATCAACTACCGCATTTTGCAATTTCAGCGTTGGTCAGATGAATTCATTAGCAGCTACTATTATTTAAAAAACGTAAAACCAATTGAATTTGCTTCAAAACTTGATGACTTTAAATCATCTGTAGACAGCACCTATCATTTGAACGACACATTGAACAAGTCGCAGAATGAGCCTCAAAGGTTTTTCAATACGTTTGTTCGGTTTTCAATTGCCTCTATTGACAATATTCAGTTTGCTGCTGAACGAAATCGTTATGAAAAGCATGATTTTTACATAAAACACTCCCCTGTTTCCTATAGGAATGATGCGTACATGGAATATATCAAGGCATTTTATGAAAAGATGATTCCACGTTTGTCAATGGAAACTAATAACCGTGTTTACCTGGGACTTTTAAAAAGTAGTCCAACACTTATTATGAAAGCTTTGGGTAGTGAATACACTCTTATCAACATGAGAATTAGAGAAATGGTAATGATTAAAGCTTTGTCAGAAGAGTTTTATTCTAAAGATTTCCCTCAGACAAATATCCTTACCGTTTTGGACAGTGTTGCGAATCATAGTTTATTTGAAGCCAATGCCGTAATAGCGAAGAATATGATCAATCGTTTGACGGAGCTATCTATTGGAGGCAAGGCACCTGACTTCGTGCTAAAAACAGACAAAGGAGAAACGCTGACACTCGGCTCACTGCCTAAAAAACATGTTTACATTCATTTCTACGATCCTTCTAGCCAAAAAAACACCATTGAACTCGAACCTTTGATTAAACTTTACAACACCTACAAAGAGGATGTGACATTCATCACTGTTTATCCGGAAAATGATTATTCGACAACAGATACAGCTAAATTTTTAAATAAGATTCCATGGACTAAATGTAAGACTGATAAAACAAATCCAATTTGGAAAAACTACAAGATCAGCACCTACCCGACCTATGTTTTATTGGACGGTTACGGGTATATTGTCGGTGCACCAGCACTCACACCAATGCCTGATGGCCAATACCAAACCATTGACAAGACTTTTTTCTTTATTCAGCGCACGAATAAAGAAATGCGAGAAAGGGATCGGTGAAGGAGACAAGTTCAGAGGACGTTCAATTTGTTCAAAGAAGTTCAATCTCGGTACAATTTTTCAAATGAAAAATCACTCGATTGCCTCCGAAGCTAGTAATTTGGCACAAATTCAGAAAAAACCGATGGCTTTTGTTCGGAATGAATAGTGATTTATTACTACCAAAAGATCTCTTTGTGACTTATGGAGATAAGCGTTTTTAATAAAATAGTGTCTTTGTGGTGAAAAGGATTTCAAGTTTGTAATGCTTGACAAACGTGGTGGTGCTTTTTCAAGACTTATTCCTAATTTTACGGAAATTCCATTTTTGACATGCGATTCAACCTATCAGAAATTAACGAACTCATTCGTAATCGAAGAACCATCTACCCCGAACAATTCAGTGATCGAAAAGTCCATCGGGAACAAATAGAAGTAATTTTAAACAACGCACAATGGGCTCCAACGCATGGAAATACACAACCATGGCGATTTCAAGTTTTTACGGAAGAAAGCAGACAACGCCTCAGTGATTTTATGGGGCAAACCTACCTTGATATAACTCCAAAAGAACAGCAGAACGATATGAAGTTGGTAAAAATGATTACTCGACCGATGAAATCTTCCGTTGTAATTGCTGTTTCCATGGAGCGACAGCCAGAAGAGAAGATTTTGGAACTTGAAGAGATCGAAGCGGTGGCGTGTGCCATTCAAAACATGCATTTAACCTGCACAGCCTATGGTTTAGGAGGATTCTGGTCAACGCCAAAGCTCATTTATCATGAAAAAATGAATGAATTTTTAGGTCTCGGTGAAAAAGACAAATGCCTTGGTTTGTTTTACATCGGATACCCTTCTATCGACTGGCCTGCAGCGCACCGGAAACCAATTGAATACACAACAAAGTGGTTTGAAAAATAACGCAATTAAAATCCTACTCATTCGTTAAATATCCTTTGACAACGGTTAATTGTAGATTCAAACTATCTTCGTACCAATGAACAGATTGCTCCTGCTAGTTTTTCTCTTATCGTCGATTTATTCTTTTTCGCAAAAGAAATCGAATAAGCGTGAGCGATTCCCATCTTATTTCGGTATTCAAGTTCGACCTGTTTTTCCAACACGATTTATCGGAGAACCCATCACCACTTTAAATTCACAAGAATTTTCCACTACAATCACTCAAAAGATTGGCTATTCATTTGGTGGAACCGTTCGAGCTGGATTAACTCGCTTACTGGCATTTGAAACGGGAATAAACTTTACACAACGTCAATTCGGCATTAGCATGTCTGTGGCCGATTCGAATGTCTCAGCTACGAATGATTTGACCTTTATCTGTTACGATGTTCCAATCAACGGATTGGTTTATGTACAGCTTAGTGAGCGATTTTACATGAATGCTTCATTGGGTGCAGCACTCACCTTCAAACCAACAGATGTTGGAATTATTACCTTACCGGGAGGAGCGTTTACTTTCACACATACTGGCTATGCACAAAGAAAAGGCGGCATCGATCTCAACGCTAATTTTGGTTTTGAATTTAGAACCGAAGAAAAAGGCTTCTTTTACCTCGGCGGATCCGCCAGAGTGCCTTTTGCACCAGTATTTGAATTGATTGCCCAATACAAATACGAAGGCTATAAAAATACTGTAAGGGGAAATATTGATGGTTCATTTCTTTCCATTGATTTTAAGTATTTCTTTCCAAATATCAACAACAAAGGACAACAATTTCAAAATGGACCCATTGAATAATCGAGCGATTGAAATAGATGCAATCGTTGAAAAACTACAACTACTTCCCCACCCTGAAGGGGGATTTTACAATGAGGTGTATAGGTCTGAAGAAATAATCGAAGAACGCGATAGAAATCTTTTGACTTCAATCTATTTTCTTTTGACTTCAGAGAATATTTCAAAATTTCACCGCATTAAAAGTGATGAATTATGGTATTTCCACAGTGGAAGTCCACTCATCGTGCATACACTAGATGCAAATGGCTATTCGCAACACCTCGTAGGAAACGATCTAGCGGCGGGACAACAACCCCAATTGTTGGTTCCCAAAAACACCATTTTTGGATCCAGCGTTCTGGAAAACAATAGTTATTCACTTGTTTCTTGTGCCGTTGCACCCGGATTTGATTTCAGGGATTTTGAATTGTTTACTGCTGAAGAATTACTCAAAGATTTCACTGAACACAAGGAAATTATCGATCGATTAACTTGATTTTATTGAGATTGACGCAGGATTGCAAATCCTGCGGAGCGAGGATGCCGCAGGATTGCAAATCCTACGGAGCGGTGATTGACGCAGGATTCAATTATAAAATGCCGCAGGATTGCAAATCCTGCGGAGCGGTGACTCATTGATTTCCAATTAGCTTTATTAAATCCTTTTCATGCACTAAAGTGACCCAAAGGCTAATCTTTCCATCATCCATTCTTGGGTAAATGGGGCGAATTACACCATCCACAGCTGAAATATTCAGGTAATCGCCAAAGAATTTTTCTGCAACTGGAACGAATGGTTTGTCTGAAATACGGACGTCATGAAATGTTTGACCACCATCTGCTGATCTCGTTAAGTAAACATCTGTCGCATTGTCAGCTTGATTCCTGCGGTCGTAGTAGACGAAGTACAAATTTCCATTGCTTTGATCGATAGTCATCCAAGTAAAAAATTGATGTCGTTGAGATGAATCTTGGTTTACCTTCATTGCTTTCGACCAGGTTTTTCCGCCATCTTTCGACACAGACAACCATGAATCTGTATCTTTCTTCCCATTTCGCTGATCACACCAATTCAAATAAAGAGTTCCTCTATTGGGTCCATTACTTAAATCCGAAACTAAAATCGGCAATCCATTGGCGCGATTCATTCCAGGAATATCAAGATCCCAACCTTCAATTTGCACATCAACAAATTGTTCTGCAGGAAGCCATTTTTTGCCTCCATCCTTTGAAACTTGCATCACCAACCCTTTTGGTCCCGACCACGTTACGTAAATCTCACCATTTGGTCCAACCGCCGGAACAGCGCCTTCAACTGTATTGTCACTATCCACACAATCTCCGGCAAATTTTGAAATGCGCAATGGATCTGACCACGTTTTTCCCTGATCTGAAGATTTTGAGAAAACGATAATGGATGAATCCTTGGGATCTTGCGAATCGTATTTATCGAACTGCGTCCAAGTCATGTAAATCTCATTGGTCATTGGATTCAACACAGTCCAATGTTTATCTTGGGCTTTTGTACCATTTGGTTTCGGAAAAGTACCTTCGTTAAATTTACCGTCAACTTTTGCTGTCGATTGACAAACAATGCGGTCTATCCAAGAAGTCTTTTTGTAATTTGCCAAATGGAAATAATACAATCTTCCCGTCGTATCAAACATTAGCACGGGATCACCCCAAACACCGTATTTACTCGATATTTTCTTACTTGTCCATGTTGAACCTCCGTCTTTGGAGTAATAGTAATCACTTATAATACAGCCCGCTGCAATATTATTTGTATTTGTTGGATCTATTGCGATAGAAGGTTCAGATTGACCATAAATCACAGACATCAGACTAGGCGCCTGCAGTTGAACATTTTTAAATGTAGTTTGCGCATATCCTTGAGCGAATAGCAGCATGAAAATAAGTAGACTTCTCATTACGCCGTTTTTCTTAACCAATACTTCCTCAACTTCGCTTTTGCATCGTCTTCCACTACTTTGAACTGGTATTGCGGTCGATCGTACATGGTCATTTTGACCGAAAGCTCGTACAAAATGTCATCCCTGGAAACTAGAATTTTAAATTGAGCACCATTTTCCACCCCATTTACGAACTGTTCGAAATCCGTTTGATCAACACGGTAACCATTGCAACCTATCAACTCATCATTCACGGAAAGGCCGGCTAACTCAGCAGCAGAACCAGCACGAATCGATCGAACAATTGTTTTACCCCCATCTTGTCTTAATCCAGCCCCAAAGGAAGCTCTGGGAAGACCTATTTCAGTCACTTGAACACCAACTTTCGCAAATGTTTCCGCCAGTGGAGCAATGTCAGTTCCGTTGACATATTTCGCAAAAAAGCCATCCAAATTTTCACCTAACAATTCTTCCAGTTCTGTTTTAAATTCTTGTTCAGAAAATCCTCTGTTCAGTTTCTTATAGTATTTATTGTAAAGCTGTTGCAGAAAATGATCCAAGCATTTTTTACCATCGTATTTGGAAACAATCATAACATCTATCAAGGCAGCAAGCATTTGCCCTCGGGAATAATAGGTCATTGTTGTGTTTGAACTATTTTCATTCGGTCGATACGCTTTGATCCAGGCATCAAAACTAGCGTGCGCCACAGGCTGCACCCTCGCTCCTAAAGAGCCTTCAACATAATTAACGGTGCCTTGTAACTTTTGGAGATAATCTGTATCATCGGTGTAACCTGCCCTAACGAGTAAAAGCTCATCATAATAGGTTGTAAATCCTTCCATTACCCATAAAAGCGACGTATAATTTTCTTCATCATAGTTGAAAGGTCCGAGTTCAATTGGTCGAATCCGTTTAACATTCCATAAATGAAAATACTCATGCGCTACAAGGGACAAAAATCCGAGATACTCTGCATCTGAATAAGTCCAACGATTGACACTTAGCGTGCAAGAATTACAGTGCTCCAAACCACCTTGACCATCGACAACATTGTGAATGATAAACGTATATTCCTTGTTTGGATTTTCGCCCACAACACCCGTTGCAGTTTCGACAATTTTCGCCATATCTGACTTCAATCTATCGACGTTGTAATTTCCGGCGCCATAAATTGCTACTGTGTGCAAAACTCCAGCTGCTTTAAACGTAAAAACTTCCTGATTTCCAATCTCAATCGGACAATCTACTAATTGATCGTAATTTTTAAACACAAAAGATTGCACACCATCAGCAGCAACAGATTCTGCTGATTTTGGAAGAGCTGTAGAAACTTTCGCAAAATCCTTGAACGGAACCACTATTAATTGACCCGCTAATTCTTGGTGACCATCCACATACATAAAAACACCTGATCCACTAACGAAACCATGCGTTAAATCGAGAAAGCTCGTTCGAACAGACAATTCAAAGGCATACACTTCGTAAGAAACAACAACTTTTTTGGCTGCACCTTTTGAAATCACCCATGCATTTTTCGTTTTCTTATTTACCGCAAGCACTTGACCTTTTTCATCTTTCGCCTTTACCAAATCAACATTTTTCGAAAATTCACGCACCAAATAAGACCCGGGTGCCCAAACTGGCATTTTAACTGTCACTTCATTTTCTTTAAAATCAGTTAGTTCCATTTCTACCTGAAAATAATGGTTCTGGGGTTTTTCCATTTTCAAGCGATAGTTGATTGATTGTCCCAATGAAACATAGCTCAGAAGGATCAAAAAAGCAGACATGATAAACTTAAAATTCATAGCGTTATTTTTTTCAAAGATACATTTTGGAAACAGGAAAAAATGAATGTCAATGGAATACTTTCTATTACATATGTAAAAACGAAAATTCCTTGGTTTGATGCACATTTTCAAAAAGATGTGGGTAGTATTTTTTCATTTCAGTATTCATCAGTTCAATTGGCACATCACTGAAGGTTCCATAAAAATGAAGGTATTCCATGAATTTTCGTCCGGCATCAAATTCTTGAAAAAGGGAGTCGTTTTCTCCATCCCAATCCAACGATGAAACGCGCGATATGGCGCAAATTCTGCGATCAAAGGCTGGAGTGCATTTCACCCATTTATCATTGATATACAACTCTGTGAATCCATGAAAAACAATCTCCTCTCGACCGAGATAAGCAACCAATTTCTCTACACCAATGTGATTACTCACAATAGCATAACCCAATCTTGAAGGAATTTTGAATTTCCTTGCTAAAGCAGCCAACAAAGTTGATTTCTCCACACACCAAGCTCTTTTTTTCGTTGTTACTGAAGATGCTTTCAATCCGTTAGGAGTTAAATCAAGATGATACGGATCATATAAAAACGCATCTCTAACAAGGTAATAGAGTGCAACGGCCAATTCTTTTTGTGGGAGAGAAGCATCGATATCCCTAGAAAATCCATCCAAATTAGGATGTTCAAAATCTAAAAAACAAGTGCTTTCAAGGTAATTTTCCATCAAGATTTCTTATCAAATCATTGTTTACTAAGTGAATTGTATAATGTTTCCAATGTTAGTTGATCACCATTTACAACCAATTTAGCCTTCTCATAATATTGTTCACGCACTGCCAAGCGTTCCTTTACAAGCGCTTCAAGTTGCTTTTGATCCATCCCTTTTATTAGTGGTCGATGTTCAGCATCAAAAGTTAACCTTCGCACCAATTCTTCATGCGAAACTTTCAAATAAATGGTTGTTCCCATCTCATTCAACTTCTGCATCATCCCTTCGATTGCAGGTAGACCACCTCCTACAGACAATACATAATCCCGTCTAACTGAAAGATTTTGTACAAGATCTGCTTCCAAGGCCCTAAAGGCTTCTTCTCCTTTTGACTCAAAGATTTCATTGATTGACATCTTTTCATTTTTTTCAATCATATCATCCGTATCCAAAAAATCAAGCATCAATTTTTCAGCCAGCAGTTTACCAAGTGTAGACTTACCTGAGCCCATAAATCCGATCAGAATATAGCTATTCATCCATTCAAAAATATGAAATTAATAGCGAAGAGAATTTATAAATTAAAAAGTGTTCTTTTTCAATAAATTAACTTTTTGAAAACCAGAAAATTTAAAAAAAACATAACATTCACTTGTCAAAGAAAATAATCCCATTATCTTTGCACCCGCTAACGCGATTGTCGCAGGTATACCCTTCTTAATTGCAAGCAAGATTCGGTAGCTCAGCTGGTAGAGCAATACACTTTTAATGTATGGGTCCTGGGTTCGAATCCCAGCCGAATCACTCTGATAAAAGCACTGTCCAATGGATGGTGCTTTTTTCGTTTCCAATCGACTCTGAGCTTGCTCAAGGGAAGGATCAAGGGGAGGATCAAGACCAAAACCGGATCAAGACCAAAACCTGGGGGCTTCCCATAAATTTGAGTTAATCTGAATAGAAAAAATTCAATATTTCTTACACCTCTAAAATGAGATCGAAAAGCTTTGATTGTGGCGTTATCAGATTCAGCTGATGCGTTTGTTGATCGATTATCGAAGTAATTGAGTATTGTTTTGTAATGATTCATTATTGTTCTGGAAATTGTGTTGAATGATTTAAAGCCTGACTGAGCAAATTTTTCGTGCCATTGAGCCAATCGAGTGTACCCATAGATTTTCTCCTTAGTCGTTTCAAAAATCCAATTGAGTTGTTGTGAGAGTAAATAGGCTGCATGAATATCAGGATATAGGTAAAATAGGATATCCGCACGTCGTTTTTGATCCGCGAACGCTATTCCCGATACCTCCATAAGCGCATAAAGAAGCAATTAGGCAAACAAGATCACCAGGTAATTTCCGTTAATGAGTTTTGTAATTACATTGGGCTAAATATTGATGAGGTATCGAGATCTATTTATTAAAAATTCAGGCTCATCAATCATGTTTTTAAAGCTCATTTCAAGCTTTTTTTGAGCCATATTCAGAACATGAGTGAGCTTCATTTAAAAAATAGAGCTCATAAAGAATCTTTTTAAAGCTCATTTTAGAACCAATTTGAGCTTTATTCCGTATCATTGTGAGCTACAAATAGCTCAATAATGGCAGAAGTAAAAGACCAAAACCAAGCAATTCTTCACTATTTATCAGCAAACCCGGGTGTTTCTTCAAAAGAAATTCACGAGGGACTTGGTATTCAAATCGGTTACGCAACTGTAAAGCGTGCATTGCAGGCACTGGTTTCTGACAATCTGGTTAGAACGACAGGTAAAGGAAAAGGCACAAAATATGAATTGTCACCGGCATATTTTATTCTGGCTCCTTTAAATGTTGAGGAATACTTCCTACAAGAAATTGACGATCGTAAAATTCGACGTGAGTTTAATCTCCAATTGATCGATCAGATCCTAACCGATCTGGAGTTATTTACTCATGGAGAAAATGAACAATTAACATCACTACAAAAACTATTCAGTAAAAACACAGCTGGACTTACGCACGCTGAATTCAAAAGAGAATTTGAACGTTTAGCCATCGATCTCAGTTGGAAATCATCACAGATTGAAGGGAATACATATTCGCTCCTCGAGACAGAGCGCTTACTAAAGGAAAAAGAAACAGCTTCAGGAAAAACGAAGGACGAAGCTACGATGCTCCTGAACCACATGGAAGCTCTTGATTTCATTTTGGATCACCAGGATTTTGTCAAGCCCGTCACAATTGCAAGAATTGAAGACTTGCACAGTATCTTGATCAAGGATCTGAATGTGGGTCGCAATATCCGCAAAAGACGTGTAGGTATTTCAGGAACAAACTACAAACCCCTGGACAATGAGTTTCAGATCCGCGAAGCCTTGCATTCATTGTGCGATCTGGTTAATAGTAAAACAAATGTTTTTGAAAAAGCTTTATTAGTCTTGGTGCTGATTTCCTACATTCAACCTTTCGAAGATGGAAACAAAAGAACAGCGCGTATCATTAGCAATGCCATTCTAATGAACGAGGGGTATTGTCCAATTTCATTCAGAACAGTAGATTCAATCGATTATAAAAAAGCCATGTTGATCTTCTATGAACAGAACAATATCAATCCATTTAAGCGAATTTTCATTGATCAGTATGAATTTGCAGTAGCTACCTATTTTTAACTACGCTAACTAGGATACAACACAAAATCGCTCTTTTAAATAGCCGCAAAATAGACTGAATTTTATGTCAACTATTCTTTCACCAAAAGTTGTAAGGCTAAGTTAAAACCCCCAATAAAATCAAGCTTTTTGGCTGTGAACAAGGTGTCCCAGCCGAATCACTCTGATAAAAGCACTGTCCAAAGGATGGTGCTTTTTTCGTTTCCAATCGACTATGAGCTTAGATTCTGTTCCTGTGATCAATACTAGTTGAGATATTGCAACTTTATATATACAGAAATTTAGGGAAAACCCCTATTGTATAAAGATACCAATCAACATAATTTTGTGTTCAACTTTTCAATTTATTCTCAAAACCATTTACAAAAGATTTGATTCGCAAAATCTTATATCTTTATAAAGACTACTACAAAGCCATTATGACGCAACTTTTTGATAAATGCATAAAAATTGCTATTGCTGAAGACCATTCTATCCTGAGAGAAGGAATGACCGAACTCCTAAATCAAGATCCTTGCTTTTCGGTTGTTTGTACTGCAGAAAACGGTGCAGTTCTTTTGGAAAGCTTAGAGCATACAGAAGTAGACGTCATTTTATTGGATCTGGAAATGCCAATAATGAGTGGATATGAGGCTCTTTTTGAAATATCCCAAAAGTACCCTGAAACACGTTGTTTGATACTTAGCTATTTCAATGACTATGACTTTATTTATCGTTCATTTGAATTGGGCGCCAAAGGCTACCTTTCTAAAAATGCTGATATCAAAACCATAAAATCAGCAATCATTTCCACATATGAAAATGAATATTACTTGAATGATATTCCCAAACCAATTCTCGAGGATATTTTAAAAAAATCCCATGATGTTAATGGAATCAATAAAGATGAAATTTTCAGCAGCAAAGAATTAATGATTATTCGACTGATTTGTTCCGGAAAAATTAACAAGGAAATAGCCGAAATCATGGAGGTTTCCGTAAAAACAATCGAAAATCACCGAAGCACAATATTTACAAAAGCTGAGGTGAAAAATATTGCAGAATTAGTTGTCTTTGCCATTAAAGGAGGTTATTATTCCTTAGGTTGATTAAACTTTATACAGAGAATATATAGGGAAAACCCCTATTGCATCAACTGATTTGCATTTTTAATTTCGCAACCGAACAAGAATAGTCTAACTTAGTGAAAAATTGGGGGAAAATTGATGTCAACTATGATCAAAAAAGGTGAATTGGTTTGGTTAAAAAGCGGTGGTCCTTCCATGACTGCTTTTGAATCGTGCACAAAAGGATTGTGCACCTGTATTTGGTTTTTTCAAGGTCAAGTTCAAAAACATCAATTTGATTTTGAAACCCTAACAAAAGAAGATCCCTTTCTGATCAAAAATAGCCAACAGATACTGAATAATCGTAAAGCCTAATACTGGTAATCCTCTATTTTTTTTTGAGAGAACTGTTACTTTTTTAAAAGAAGCGCATTATAGTCTAAAATCAATGCTTATGATCAAGACTACCTAAGCTTCTACATAGAAGATTTGTTTAACTGTAAATTCTCTCCAACATGAAAACAAACATTCTCCTTATCTCTGAACAATTGCCGTATTTCCGTGCAATCGTTCGCCGTTCATTGCCAAGCCGCTACATGCACCTCGCTGAGGATCTTGCGCAAGATGCTATTGTCAAAGCAATTGAAAAAATTGACAAGTACGATCCTTCCAAGGGCAATTTCAAATCATGGTTATATCGTGTAACTCAAAATCTTTGTTTTGATACGATTCGCTCAATGAACAAAATGGAAATGGTTCCAATCTCAGCCAATGTTATTCAGGAATCATTTTCTAACCTTTCAAAAGATGTGAATTACGATGGGTTGAAAAAGATCAGAAGAGCCATGAAATTTCTAAGTGATCGCGATCGCATGCTTATCACCTACCGTTTCATGTTTAATTTGAGTGGACGTGAAATGGCTCAATTAACAGGTATTCCCGAAAATCAAATCAACATTTATTTTCAACGAGCAAAAAATAGGTTAATTGAACTCTGCAAAGAAGCAGCATAAAAAAAAAAACCGGCTTAGGCCGGTTTTTTTTATGGGATTAATCTTCTAAATCCTACAACACGTTCACTTGAATAATAGCCAATATTTACTTCATCGTCCTGATTACCACCAATGCAAATAATATTTCCAGCTTCATCTTTTCCGATGTAAATTGCAGCATGTCCCTTCCAAGAATTTTTATCATCTCTCCAAAAAATTACTACATCACCGGGTAATGGATTCTTTACTTCTTTACCTACTTCCATCCAGGATTTTGCAGTCGCTTTTTTATTAAAAACAAATCCATTTTGTTTCGCACAAAAACTCACAAACACACTGCACCAGGCATCTTCATCTGTGCGTATTTTCCCATTCCCTGTTTCCTTGAAAAATTTCAAAATCTGATCATTGTGCTGGTCTCCAGGAATTTCTTTCAATCCATAAAATTTCACCGCCTCCCTAATCATAGGTATTTCAAAATAATCCGCTTGTAAACCTACCGCAGTCAAATCGTGGTAAAACAACTGTTGCGTTTTGTTCAATTTCACGAAATCTACCGACTTCCTGGTCGTTGTTTTGTCCACAGGAATCAATACAATCTTTTTTTCTGCAACAGGTTGAACAATTTTTACCGGTCGGTTTTGCAAAAAATAATTTTCTATATCCTTTTCTGGAATTCCATTGTTATCAACTTCAAAAGTTAACTCAAATCCCGTTGAGGTTAGAATAGTTACATACGCCTTTTTGAATTTCAGCGGAATAGTCACAGTTGTTTTCCCACCAGAAGGAATGGTTCGTATCACCGAATTGAAGTGGGTACTTTCTTCGTTAGAATTTGAATTGTATTGCTCAACTGATAAATTACCGACTGTACCATCAAATAAAAACTGAAGTTCATCTTTCGCAGTTAACTTTCCTCTCATCGGTAAAAAAGCGAGGTAGCGCGCATTTTTTCCTTTTGGTTCCGCAAACGGCATTTGTTTGAATTGCTCCTTTGTAATTGGTTTCTCAAGTAATTGATCGGCAGGATCTTCTGGAAAATGAGAATGTATCATGATGGCAGGATCCACATCATACCATTGCTCACCCCAAGTTATATCATGTATTTCTTTTGATTTTCCGATCGTAACAATGTTCCAAGCGTGCAACTCACCCAATTCATTTGTTTCGTATTTATTGACACGCGCATGACCTGTAACATATTTGGCTTCCATGCCTATTCGGGAAAGTAGATCTTTCAAGGTTAATGCATAACCCGCGCAAACAGCCAAGCGATTTTTTCCAGCAAGAATAGCAGCAGCATCGTCTTGATCGTTAAGGAACTTTTTGCTTTCAGCTCCAACGTAATCGTATTCAATTGAATTGCGTATAAATGAAACCAATTGATTCAACTTTTCCTTTTGGTCAGTGATATTTTTCACCAAGTAATTGACAGCCAACGAAAGATCTATGCGTTCAGCTGCATCTTCATTGGTAACAATCAAATGTGAATATGGATCCATAAAGAAAGGCATATCATACTTGGCTTTAGAAACGGATTTTAAAAGAAACTGATCCTTCTTAAAGATAGATTTCCAGCGACTTTCGTATACCCTACTGTTTTCAACAAAATATGTTTTCTCGTATAAAGGACTGCTGAACTCCTTGTCCACCGCTGTTAGTTTTAGATTACCTGATTCCAAGGAATACTTTCCCTTGTTGATTTCCACTTTACTTAAATGAAATTTCAACTCCTTCGCTGGGTTGTTTTTACTATAGCCTGTTGGCTCATAAATTAAATGCTCAAAGGTTTTATCACTATAGAGACGAATTAACTCGATGTTTCCAGTTTTACTTTGAGGCATATAGACACTTCTCAAAGTAGCTTTTGGCAATTCCCATTTTTCTGCTGAATGTGCCAGCTGAGCCACAAAAAGTGCCATTACGAAAGAAAGGATGCTCTTTTTCATAACTTGTAGGTTTTAATGTTTTAGAATGTTTGGTTTCACTAGAATAACTGAAACTTTTCAAGAAAATAACACCCCACAAAAAAAGGGACCGAAGTCCCTCATTTAGCTATTCATTTTATATCAAATAAACTTGGGTTGGGTTTTATTTTTCATGCACTTATCGAAACTTTCATAGTCGTATTTTTCTGTTTCTAAGTACAATTTCTGTTTTGATCCTTGCCCCAGTTTTTCAATAATCTTTGAAGATGGAACATATGCAACCTTTCCATTTGGTAAAACGGCAACGAGCGAAAATTGTGTATTGCTGACTGGCAACTTGTTCCATTCAAATGCATTGAATTTTAACACCCCATTTTGTTCCTCCAAAACCATATACAACATGACTCGGTGTATTTCAGGGACTAGCTCATCTTCAAAATCAAAGGTAATATCCAGGGTTGTTAATAATCCCGTGCTCATAAGCCTATCAATGTTGCATATTCCGAACTCTTCCATTTGAAATCGGTTCAACAATCCCTGCTCTTGCAAAAGTCTCGTTTTCTCCTTCTCCATATCAGCCAATTCCTTTTCATAGGCAGCGTAATCTTTATCATACCTGGCAATTGCCGCAGTGAGTGCATCTCCAGTCAATAAAGGGAATGCAAGCGCCGTGCATTTCTCGCTAAGAATTTTCCCTTTGTAATCCACTCCTTGAAAGGTCAAATACAACTTAAAAGGCTCATCACTTACTTCTGGCTTTTCTATTTTAATACTTGACCAGTTAACACTAAAAGCAAATTCAATATCTTCACCATTCAGTAATTCCTTCAATCTCCATTTTGTACCCAAAAACGCTCTTGAAAGTGTTGATTTTAGTCCACCTGAAATTTCAAAAACAATATCCTCAGCACCTGGAACCGGATCGACAGGTTTAATTTCCAAGGTTGGAAGTTGCGCCAACGCACTGTCGCGACGAACATTTTGAACGGTTTCGAACGGTTTTCCATTGTCCCAATTCATATCATCAGTTAGAAAATAAAGTTTAAAATCTGCATTCGGCATTATTGCAGCTGCCAATTCTACGTTGACATTTTCCTTGGGTGCTATTTTAAGTTCTTTGCCATTTTGACTGACACGTAATTCCATCATCCCTCCCGATGAAAAATAGTCCGTCCGATCTTTGCCAAATTGCATTGGAATGCCGCTGTGTAGAATTTCTCCAGCTGTATGAAATTCACGAAATCGGGCTGTAACTTTTCCTTTCACTGTGTTTCCATTTACATCCACTAATGCATTTTTTGGAATTACGATATGTGTTCCAGTCGGCATATGCAATGTCAATCCATCCTCAGCATTAAATGATCTGCGAACAAATGGTATTTTCTTTCCCAATGGTGGCAAGATCCCTTTTTCATAAGAAGTTAGGTAGTTGTAATAAAGGATTCCTCCAGTTAGTACTGATACCGATATGAATGCCACTATACCCCAGCGCATTTTAGTTCTATTTAGCGTTTTCATACTTCTTAATTTTAAGGTTTAACAAGGTATTTAACATCTATTCCTAAAGAATAGCAATAAAGTGATCCATCAAAACATCCCGTCAGCACATCAATTTTTCCATCCGCATCGACATCTTGAACAACGGGAATAAATTCAGAAATAGCTGGTAGAATTTGGTGCACGTATTCTTTGCCTGTCTTTTGACCACGAATTACAATTAAGGATTTTCGATCTGTTCCAGACTGATAAAATTCAAAAGAAATGACAGAACACGTTTCTCCATTCATTTTCAATTGATTATCGGCGACGCGTCCGTTTGCGTATGACAAATACGTTGTTCCAAAATAGGGTAACATCTCATTTTTATCTGAAAAGACCATTTTCATATCACCATTCAGATCAATCGTCGCATTGTCTAATTCTATTCGTCCATTCGGAGAATTTTGAGACAGGTACAATTGTCCATTTCCCAGTGGCTTTTTGAATTTAACTTCTCCTTTGTGATTCAATCCGACCAGCATATAGGCATTGTCTCCTTTTCGCAATGGCACCCAACAGATTGATTCGTTTTTTACTGTTGAAATCGCTGGGCTGTTTTTTCCGAGCAAAGAATTACCAATTCCATTCTCATACAATAAAAACTTCCATAACACTTTTCCTGTTCTGCCATCAAAGGCCATCAGGTCACTGTAATTAGAATTGTAAATCAGATCATCCGTTCCATCCTTGTTTATATCGGAGACAGTAGGCTCCGTAAAGAAATAATTACCCGCGTAAAACTGATTATTGACTTTAAAAACAAATCTGTTTTCGCCTGGTTTCCAGCCTGCATATTGTGGGTGAAAATAATTCCAAATTAGCTTTCCATCTTCAGGTTGAACAGCCGATACCTGGCCATTTTCTGTTGCAAAAATCACCATTTTACTTTCTCCTGACCGCACCAAGACAGGTCGATGTTCAACATCTCCACCAGTAGGAATTCTCCATCTTACTTTCCCATTTTTATCAAAACAGGTTAACTCTTCATTGTCACTTCCTGCGATAAAACGATCATCTACCATTAAAATGCCATTGACATCCATATCGCCAATCTTCTCGTTCAAGAAATGTTTTTCAACTTTCCCTGTTCTAGCATTTAGGCGATAAATTCCATTACCATAATCAATGGCATAATCCATTAAATGACTGCCGTTTGATCCGATCCAGACGGCACCATTAGAAAGAACAGGACGGGTTCTGTCGGTAGTTCGGCCAATTTCAGATTTCCACTTGAGCTTAAGTGAATTGGTCAGCGGTTTTTCCTTCACCGGCAAGGCGGCAGCAATTCCAACAAGAAGAACAACCGAAAACAAAATCAATTTAAACATGTATTAAAGCATTGGTTCTTCGATAGAACGCATTCAATTGCTTAAAATAACACGTGAGATTTTTTATTAGAGCTTACCACTATTCACTAACCCAAAACAGTAACATGCCGCCCATTGATTCTTTTACCACTTTGAAATTTGATGGAATCTGATTTTTCAACACATAAAATGTAGCTAGTCGCGCACCAGGCTGACATTGAGATAATTGGTCTTTAACATAATAGCTATACTCCATTTCTTTTTCAGGCGCATCTTGAAAATTATCCATTCTTGTTAAGGCATTGCGATGCTCTAGAAAGGGATTGAACATAAAAAACCCATTGTAGGGTTGAAATGAATGATTTATAATATTTTCATGCACAAAATTCACGTTGTCTAATTGAAATTCTCCTTTCAATTCCAAAGCAATATCAACCAACTCAAGACGGTATTCTACACCTGTAAATTGTGCCTCTGGATTTAGTAAGCCTGCTAATTGACAGAATTTACCTGAACCAGATCCAATGTCAAGAATGTTCGGTTTAATTGCTTCACAAAGGTATTCTGATGCAAGTTTAATTATGTAACATCCTGAAAAATGTTGGTTTGCATGTTTTTTAAATTTGTCTGGAAGTAAGCCATCCATTTGTTCATCAGAAGGAAGTATTCCCTGTTCAACAAGCTTTTTTATCTCTTTCACACTTTGCACAGGCTGAAAATAGAAAATGCACTGAATAAAAAGAAATTCTTGCGAATTTAAGTTTACTTTTGAAACGCAATTTAAGGGGATGTAGCTCAGTTGGCTAGAGCGCTTGACTGGCAGTCAAGAGGTCGTGGGTTCGAATCCCATCTTCTCCACAATTACTTCTTAATGTGGATTTTTATATTTTGTGAGAACGGATTTGAATTGAAATAAAGAATCAATTATCCGGTTCCACATGGATGAGCACATGACCCAATTCGATAATTTCTTGTCGAAGGGTATCTTTTAATTTATGTGCAAGATCATGCCCATCTTTTACTGAAATAGCGCCATTTACGACCGCGTGAAGGTCGATGTGGTATTTCATCCCAGCCTTCCGAATGAAACATTTTTCAGTTGTTACAATCCCTTCAACAGATGCAGCTATTTCACGAATTCGTAGCTCCAAATCCGCATAACGGTGCTCATCCATGATCTCACCCAATGCTGGACGAAAGATCTTGTAACAATTGAATAAGATGAAGCCTGAAGCAAAAAGAGCTGCCCAGTCATCTGCCGATTCATAACCTTCACCCATATAAACCGCTATGGAAATTCCAATAAAAGCAGCAATGGAAGTTACCGCATCGCTGCGATGGTGCCAGGCATCTGCTTCCAACGATGAACTGTTGGTTTCTTTGCTTTTTTTAAAGACCAATCGAAATGAAATTTCTTTCCAGACTATGATTACCCCTAAAACAATCAACGTCCAAGATGCCGGCAGATCATGCTTTCTACCAATATTGTGAAAACTTTCATAAGCAATTACTGTTGCAGAAGTAATCAAAAATCCAACAACAATAAATGTAATCAAAGGCTCTGCCCTGCCGTGACCATACGGATGATTATCATCTGCAGGTTTATTGGCATATTTCAGTCCAAACAGCACAAGTATCGAAGCAAAAATATCCGCGGTAGACTCAATGGCATCGGCAATGAGTGCGTATGAATTACCCAATACTCCGGCAATTGCCTTTACAATTGCTAAGCACGTACTTCCCAGCATGCTGAAAACAACGGTTCGAATGGCAGTTTGTTCTTGATTCAACAAAACAAACTGGATAAGGAAAATAGTAAACTTCGAGAATTCTTAAAGTACAAATTCATATTTTCTGCAGTTAAGGAATAATCTTCGATTGAATATTGATGATCCGATCAAACGCTTCACGTAATAGTTGTTCAGATGTTGCGTAACAAATTCTGATATGTCCCTCTGACTGTTGCTCAAACCATTCCTTTCCTCCAGGAACTAATGCTACTCTGGCTTGCTGATGAATAACCTGGACAAGTTCATCCGCTTTCAAGTCCGTATTTTTGATTTTTGGAAAAGCAAGATACGTGGCATCCGGTTCAACGGAAGATAGAAATTCCGCTTTATTGATGAAATCCAATGTCATCGATCGCATTTTTATCAAATGCAACTTAAATTCTTCTAACCAATACCCTGCTTTTGAAAAAGCTGCAGCACCAGCCATTTGCGAAAGACCAGAAATACCAAATGCTGTCGATTGATGCCCTGAATATTTGAATATTGAATCAAATACCTGTTGATTGGGACAAATCACATACCCAATTCTAAGTCCTGCCAGTCCAAAATTCTTTGAAAGGCCGGAAACAACTATTTTTTTTGAATAATCAACTAATTCCTTATTCAATATACTTTTTGTTGGTTCACCAAAACTAATATCCGACCAAATCTCGTCAGAGACAATCCATAACTGATGCTTTTCAGCTAAAACGATCAGGTCATTTAAAAAATCTGTTGGTAGTTTTTTGCCGATTGGATTGTTGGGATTACAAATAAAAATAGCCTTGGTTCGATCGTCTATCAAGTCCTCAAGTGCATCAATTGATTGCCAAGCTGTATTTTCGTCAATTGGACATGTGCGCACTTCTGCACCAGCGGCTTCAATCGATTTGCGAAAGAGAAAATCTACAGGATCTGGAATTATTGCATTATCTCCAGGCTCAAGAATGGTGTCTGCGGCAATGAAAAGTCCATGAGCAGCGCTGTTCACAGGTAAAATATGTTGAGGTTCACAAATGGCATTGTAACGCTCAGAATACCATTGTGCAATGGCCAATTTAAAATCCATGAGTCCTTCAGGTGGACAATAAGAAAAATATCCGTCAGAACAGTAGTGATTAATTGCCTCTCTGATCTCTGATGCGACAGGAAAATCAGGATCTGCTGCCGTCAAAGGAATCACATCCTCTTCCAAGGTCGCCCAACGGTAATTAAATGCTTTTCTTCGCAGACTCTCTATGTCTACTTTGTCATTCGAAAAATTATCCATTTTATCTTATCAATGAATACTCAATGGTAATTTAAAATTCTTGTTGGCTGAAAGATCATGAAAATCAGCAGCCAATAAATCACCCTCTTTAATATAATGCGCAATTACATCTTTACGAAGATCATAAAATTCTTGGAAAATTTCTTCAAGTGACTCATTTTCTGATTTATTTGACAATAAAGAAACCATTATCGCGGCATCCTCCAAGGCAGAATTCGCACCCTGACTGGTCAATGCCAAAAGTGGATGCGCTGCATCACCCAATAAAACTGCATTTTTATCATGAAATTTTGGAAGTAAGTCCATTCGTTTTGAAGTCCAAAGAAAGGCATTATTGAAATCCGATGCTTCTATAATTTGCTGCACGTAATCTGGAAATCCATCAGCTGATTGAAGTGAGAATTTCTTCAATGTTTCTACTTCTGAATCTTCAATTGGATCTAAGTCGTTATTGAATTGTAAAAACCATATGTAATTGTCGTTGCCAAGTGGAATAAACCCTATTCCTTTTCCAGTATCTATATTGATTACTTTTAAAAATAAATCCTTTTGCATCTTCAGTCCAGGAACATTTACGAGGCATACGATCTCTCGCTCATGCACTTCGGTTAGTTCAATAGCTGGAAACAATTGTTTACGAATTTTTGACTTGATGCCATCTGTTACAAATAACATATCTGTATGGGTGGTAGAACCGTCTTTAAATGCTGCTTGGTTCAATCCATTCGAATCAATTAGTTTCACGCATTCCTTTTCTACAACTTCATTTGACTGATTTTCTAAAATATTGCAGAGATCCACCCTGCTTATAGCGACGCAATCATTCAATGTTTTCTCAAAAATGGGTGTTCCATCCGGACGTATTGCTCTAAAAAAATTAATTGGATTCCCCTTTTTATAGAGTGCTGGTTTACATCCAATGGAATCCAATGCCTCAATTCCATTTTGCAATAACAAAAAGCCAATGCCGCCTGTCAGCAGCTTACCCTTTCGCTCATAAGTCACCGCTTTCATAGTTGAAATTGTAAGTGCTGAAGATAAAAATGAACCGCAGATTCCCCCACCGATAATTGCTGAGGTAGAATCTAGATTTGCTTTTTTAAATCGATAGGGTGTTTGATTCCATTTCCAATAATTCGTCGTGCCATATTTTTCCTTAATTAACAGCCCGTCATTGTATGCTTTATCGATTACTTTTTGAATACTCATCTCCTTTTGACCGGATAAAACAATCAACTCGCTTATCGTGAGCAACTCATATTTCTTGAGAATGTCAAGCGGATTTACGAGACTATTTTTTTTCAAAATTTTTCCGTCGGTTAATTCATTCAAATAACCTTCAAGTTTACTTAGCACTTCATAAAAGGAATTATAACTCGGAATATCTAGTAAAGTCCTTCTTTCACCAGACGAATTTTCAATCACGAAACTTGGAAAAAAATGAACTTTATCTTTTTTTCTTTCCGCGAGTTGAGAAAGAAATTTATTCTTTGCTTCTCCACTGTTTAAATCGATTCTGAATTTTTTAAAATCGATTTTGGATAACATCGCACATGTGTTAATCAATGCTTGTTCATTCGGATCCTTGCCCAAGAGGAACACAAAATCTCGAATAAATTTCAGAAAAACAAATGCTTTATCAGCAGATTGCATTTGGATTGCACAAAACGCTTCACTAACTAGATAAGATGATTTTATTGGTGAAAACTTCCAAACATCAGATTCAAGATGAATGCCATGCTTATTGGATTCTTTCAGCCATAATTGCTCTAAATAATCGGAATTACTTTTTTCAGGTTCAATTTGACGAAGGGTATCCCAATCTTCCAACAATCCACCCATTCTTATTTCAAAATCAATAAAAAAGGAATATTCGCTTAAAAATTTATTGAGGTAAGGCTCAAACGCCCAACACGTGGAACAAATAGGATCTGTATAATACACAACCCTGATTTTTTCAAATCCGAGATTCATCGTAGTAGTCGAAATGTTTCAACTTAAAGTTAGGAAATAAAATTGAATCGAACCTACTATTTCAGTCTAGAATTTAGAAAAAAACTCCCACAATTCATCTTTTGGAACAGGTGCCGTAAGTTTTACAACTTCCTTATTCGTGGGATGAATAAACTCAATTGACCTAGCATGCAAGGAGATAGACGCATCTTTATTTGGTCGTTTTGCGCCGTATTTAACATCTCCACGAATTGGAAATCCAATCGTTGAAAGTTGACATCGAATTTGATGATGCCTGCCCGTTTCAAGTGATACCTCTAATAAATGATAGTTATCTGACGAAGCTATTTTTTGGTAATGTAAAACTGCCTTTTTAGATCCTGGCGATTCCACTTTTGAAGCATATGATTTATTCTGCTTCTCGTTCTTTTTGAGGAAATGTTCCAAAGAACCACTTACAATTTCGCCCTTATTCTCAACGATTGCCCAGTAAATCTTGTTGGTTTCCTTGTCTCGAAATTGTTTATTCAAACGCTCCAATGCCTTACTCGTTCGTGCAAAAACAACCGCTCCTGAGGTTGGTCGATCCAAACGGTGAACAACGCCACAAAAAACATTGCCAGGTTTCTGGTACTTCTCTTTTAAATAGGCCTTTATTTTATCCGGCAACGTTTCATCACCTGTCTTATCCCCCTGCACAATGTCAGATGCATTTTTGTTAATCACAATAACGTGATTGTCTTCAAAAAGTATAGCGAGAGAAGCTGGTGAGGTCAAGGGGTTCAAGGAGTTCAAGGGTTCAAAACGTTCAAAAGTTCAATGCGTTCAAGAGTTCAAGAGTTCAATGTGTTCAAGGGTTCAAAAGTTCAAGAGGTTCAAGAGGTTCAAGAGGTTCAATGTGTTCAATGTGTTCAATGGGTTCAAGAGTTCAATGTGTTCAAGAGGTTCAAATTTGAAAATCTGCAATCTGTAATCTACAATTTGTAATCTGTAATCCATAATTAACCATCAATACTGCTCCTTCTCATTTGGAAAATCTCCTGATTGAACATCCTTAATATAGGCTTTGAACGAATTCATCATCTGGTCGTAAAGATTGTTGTATTTTCTTAAAAATCGCGGACTAAATTCATTGTTGATTCCCAACATGTCGTGCACCACCAAGACCTGTCCGTCTACTCCACTTCCAGCGCCAATCCCGATAATTGGAATTGTTACACTTGAAGCTACTTTAGCAGCAAGTTTTGCAGGTATTTTTTCAAGTACAATCGCAAAACAACCAGCCTCTTCCAAGGCTTTTGCATCCGCCAATAAACGTTCCGCCTCTTCCTCTTCTTTAGCACGCACGACATAGGTGCCAAATTTATAAATTGACTGAGGAGTTAAGCCCAAATGCCCCATTACAGGAATTCCGGCCGTAAGTATTCGTTTTATCGATTCAATTATTTCAAGTCCTCCCTCTAATTTTACAGCATGTCCACCTGATTCTTTCATGATACGAATGGCACTAGACAAAGCTTCTTTCGAATTCCCCTGATACGAACCAAATGGTAAATCAACCACAATTAATGCCCTATTAACTGCTCTCACAACAGATGACGCGTGATAAATCATTTGATCAAGTGTGATTGGCAAAGTTGTTTCATGTCCCGCCATCACATTGGAAGCCGAATCGCCAACTAAAATCACATCTATTCCAGCTTCATCTATGATTCGTGCCATCGAGAAATCGTAACCTGTTAGCATTGAGATCTTCTCCCCTCCATTTTTCATTTCTTGAAGGGTGTGCGTTGTGACCTTTTTTACATTCTTGTGAACTGACATCAGTAGAAATTTTAAGTTGACAAATGTAGGAAAGATTCCCTAAGGGTTTTCCTTGACCTTCCCAATATGAAAAATCGCATCTCCTTTGTAGACAATTGGCGACTCGTTCAAACAAATGATATATCCCGATTGACTGGCCTTCACTTTCTTCTCATATTTCCCAAAAGGATCCGTCACAATTCCGATAACCTCACCTTTTTGAACGGAAGAACCATTAATTATCAATGCCTGAAACATCCCTGAACTTGGTGCTCGCATCCATTTACTTTCACCTAAAAATACGGGCTCACGGTCTTTCGAAATATCGATCTTAAAGGATCGCATGCCCAAATGTCCAAGCAGACGTTTTACACCATTTAATCCCTCTTCAACAATAGACTCTTCAATGCTATTTGTTTTCCCGCCTTCAAAAAGAAGAAGTTTCTTTCCTTTCTTAAAAAGAGATTCACGAATCGTTTTTGAAATATAATTGGAATGCAGAATAAAAGGTGGGTTGAAGATTTTTGCTAATTCAACACTTTCATTGTCATCGAATACACATCTTATTTGAGGGAAATTATTTCGCTGTGCGGATCCCGTATGAAAATCAACTACATAATCAACATGCGGAGCGATTTCCTTCATAAAATGAAAAGCAAATTGTGAGGCCAATGACCCAGATTCGCTTCCGGGAAAACTGCGATTCAAATCGCGACCATCCGGTAATTCCCTTTTCAGGTTGAGAAAACCGAATATATTGAATACAGGAAGACAGATTATGGTGCCAATTGTAGGCTTATTAAAGCCCTTTCGAAGCACCCGGCGAATGATTTCTACACCATTTATTTCATCACCATGCAAACCTGCCATAAGCAAAACAGTAGGACCATCGACTTTTGCTCTTTCAACGATAACAGGCACAAGGATTGGAGTTCTTGTGTGCAAACGCGCCACATCGAGATTCAATTGTTCACTTTTTCCTGGAAGGATTTCTTTTCCAAGAATAACAAATTTCTTTGGTGCTCCGGCCATCTATCTTTTTACATTTTTTTCGATGTACTGAATAATCTTTCCTGCAATATCTTCTTTGGTGGTTTTCTCAATTCCTTCCAAACCAGGCGATGAATTAACTTCCAAAACCAGAGGTCCACGAGCCGACTGCAACATATCCACTCCTGCAATACCCAGTCCAACAGCCTTGGCTGCGAGAATCGCGGTATATTTTTCCTCAACCGTAAGGTCAATAATTTGAGAACTCCCGCCTCTATGGAGATTGGAACGAAACTCACCAGGTTTTCCTTGACGTTTCATTGCGCCAACCACTTCCCCATCCACTACAAAAGCTCTGATATCCGCACCTTTTGCTTCTTTCACAAATTCTTGCACAATAACTCTTGCACGCAAACCATTGAATGCCTCTAAAACTGATTGAGCAGCATTTTGATTTTCAGCTAATACGACACCTAAACCTTGGGTTCCTTCCAATAATTTCAAGACAACTGGCGCACCACCTGCAGATTCCACTACATGCTCAACATTTCGCGAGTAATTTGTGAAGACTGTTTTCGGTAAACCTATTCCCTCTTTTGAAAGAACTTGTAAACAACGTAACTTATCTCTTGAATGCACAATGCCTCGCGAACTTACTGCAGAGAAAACATTCATCATTTCAAATTGTCGAACCACGGCAGTCCCATAAAATGTAACGGATGCGCCAATCCTAGGAATAACTGCATCAAAACCTGTGAGGTATTCTCCTCCGAAATAAAGTGAAGGGCCTTGCTGTTCAATTTCTATGTTGCACCGAAGGTGATCAACTACATGTGCTTCGTGACCTCTTTCGATTGCCGCCTCAATTAAGCGTCGTGTAGAGTATAAATTTGCATTTCTGGAGAGTACTGCTATTTTCATTTTATTCTATTTTTCTTTTTGGAAACATTTACCAATGCTGTGTCTACAACAAATCGTTTGTTCAATAATTTTCTTCCTATGAGTATGGGATATTTCATGCCATTTCTTTGCGTCAAAGAAAAATCCGTTTCTATTAGTTTTCCGAGCATGAGAATCTTCATACGAATGAAATAGCGCAATTGTTCTTGTCCTGTTGAACTTTTAACTTTTTTCATTTTGAACGCCTCAAAATAGATTGGGATCCCTGTATATTGCGGATGACCAATATCCAAAAACACTACTCTCAGCTGAGATTTACCCTCTTTCCATTCCTCTGCGCATTCACACACATGAATACTGGAAGTATAAGCTCCTGTATCTATTTTCACATCCAACCCCGATAAATGAATTTCAGGAAAATCTGCGATCTCTCTTCTGCCAATTGTCAATTTTTCCATTGAAACACCTGTCATACGTGCACTTTATAAAGTAAAACTATTAAATTTGTGCTTGTTAATTCAATTTTCTAGCTGAAATTGAACTACATTGAAATTTTTACAAAATAATTATCGGATAAATAATTTGTTTGATGTTTTTTTTGTAATATTGCACCCCGTTTTAAGCGGAAGAACAGAAAATAACAGTCATGGATATTATCAGAGAAATACAGAGCGAGCTTATTGAATTGAAGGAATTCCCAAAGTTCGGAGCAGGAGACACGGTAACTGTTTCTTACAAAATTAAAGAAGGAAACAAGGAGCGTATCCAGCAGTTTCAAGGTGTTGTTTTACAGCGTCGTGGAAGCGGAGCTACAGAAACTTTCACTGTTCGTAAAATGTCAGGTAACGTTGGTGTTGAAAGAATTTTCCCAATCGCATCTCCGTTTATTGATGCAATCGCTGTAAACAAGAGAGGTTCTGTTCGTCGCGCAAGAATTTTCTACTTCAGAGAAAGAACAGGAAAATCAGCACGTATCAAAGAAAAAAGAAGTTTCACACACTAAGATATTCGAATCTTTTTCGTACAAGGCTTTCTCAATGGGAAAGCCTTTTTTATTTTTGGTATTGTGGCAAAACGTACTAAAAAGAAAAAAACAACTCCCCAAAAAAGACGACCTGAAAAAATTTACATTCAGTCGGTAGTTGCCTTGTTTATTATTGTTGCTGCAATTGCCGGTTACCTTTATGTACGCAACAAAATTCGTGAAGCACGCATCGAAGTAGCTAAAGAAAAGGTAATTCGCACGATACCCTATGGATTCTCATCATTCGGAATAGATATCTCACATCACCAAGGAGAAATTGATTGGGAAAAACTTATGAAAACAGAGCACTACGACACTGTGATCCATTTTGTCTATTGCAAGGCCACTGAAGGAACAGATTTTTTAGACACGAAGTGGTATCAAAATCGAAAAGAACTGCGGAGATTAAAAATCCCTCATGGCGCATATCATTACTTCAGAAATAGTGACCCGATACTTCAAGCAGAACATTTTTTGCGTCACTGGATTAAAAAAGATGGAGACCTACCTCCTGTTTTAGATGTTGAATACGAATGCTTCGACAATCCTGATTTACATAAAAACATGGATATTTGGTTAAAGATTGTGGAATATGAAACAGGAATGCGTCCCGTTATATACACGTCACTTCACATGTATGAAACAAAATTTCCAGAACATTTCTATGATTATAAATTTTGGATTGCAGCCTATAGCAGACAACCCGATTGTTTAAATGACGAAAGGATTATTCATTGGCAATTTACAGATACTGGTGAATTACCGAGAATGAAAAGACGCGTTGATATGAACGTTTCAAAAATATTGATTCAGTGATCAAAGTTTCTCAATCACAAAATCAGTTCTTCTGTTCTTTGCTCTATTTGTATCTGAAGTATTAGCGACTTTTGGTTTGGTCTCGCCATACCCCTTCGCGGACAATCTATCTTCTGTAATACCTTGAGAGATGAGGTAATCTTTCACACCTTTCGCACGACTTTCTGACAGTGTCAAATTCAAGGCATCATCTCCCTGATCATCCGTATGTCCTTGAATCGCAACGTTAATAGTTGGATTTGTATTCAAAAATCTCGCAAATCCTTGCAAAATAAACTTTGATTTATCATTCAATTCTGCAGAGTTAGTCGCATACAAAATATCGTTGATAGTATAAGCTTCACCAACTTTTAATGGTTTCACAGATAGGTCTTTATTGCGAATAACCACCTCCTCTTTTTTAATCTCTTCTTTAGTTATTAATTTAGAATCAAATGCATGCCCCTCTTTTTGAACGGTAACCATAACATCCTGTTTTTTATCCAGCTTAACGACTGCAGCATATTTCCCATCATTGCCATTTACCTTTACCTTGCTGACTTCTCCCGATCCCGCATATGCAATTTCAATCGTTGCATCCTTTACGGGCTGTCCCTTGTCATCTTTTAACTCCCCTTTCAAAATTGCAACTGGTTTTGGCCGCGCTTCTTCGTATAATTCAAACGAATAAATGTTCCAATTCCCTCCCACTCTTGATGAGTAATAAGCTATTTTCCCATCTGTTGAAACAAACAATCCCAATTCATCTTCTTTCGAATTGATTGGATAACCAATATTTTTTGGCTGCAACCATTTGCCATTTTCTTCACGTACATAGAAGATGTCCAAGCCACCAATACCCTTTCGTTTTTCTGTCGAAGAAGAAACAAAATAAAGCGTCTCACTGTCTTGGTGCAAAAATGGACTCTTGTCCTTGCCATCTGTATTAATTTCATCGAACGGTCGCGCATCACCCCACGAACCATCGGGTTTGCGTTTAACAACAAAAATGTCATTGTCACGTGTTGTAGGTCGAGCTGCTGTATAGAAAAGTGTCTGACCATCAGAAGAAAGCGATGGCTGTGCCTCCCAACCATCTGGTGTATTGATCCCCGACCCCATATTTTTGAGTGGCGTCCATTTGAAATCATTTCCTCCCTCTCCTGTCCTCTCGTATGTTGTTGTATAAAGATCACAATTCAGATAATCCCTGCCATATACTTGTTCTTTTTTGCAAGCACATATAATCATTTCTTTGTTATCAACAGACAATGTAGCCGCTCCATAATTTGTAAAAGTACCATCGTTAAATGGCGGTTTTAATGGCTCACCCTTGTCAAAATCTGAAGTCAATGATGGACGCTGAGAAAATGTAAATTCCTCCACAAAATTCGATTTCAAATCACCCAAATTGGCGCGATCAAGTTTTCTTGTATAAAATATCAACTCATTATCAGGAGAAATCATTGGAAAGTATTCATCCTTATCAGAACTTACATTTCTTACCATGTTTGGCTGAAAAGGAACGGCATTTGTCAATAAATCCTGTTCGGACTCTAATTCTGCCAAAACCTCATTCACATCGTTGATTTTTTTATCATAATCATCCGGATAACGGGTATTGTCCGCATTCTTAAATTTCTTAAATTCTTTGAACCACTTAATCGCGTCTGTTTTCTGTTGTTGACTATAGTTAATCACCCCAAGGTAATAGGTACAATTTGCATGGTAATCCGGACAAAACTGCAACGCTTTAATGAACATTTCCTCCGATTTCTGAAAACTCTTGTCACCCATTGCCGGATTTGGCTGCGTTTCGTAGTATTTCATACCAGCATCATATGCATACATGGCATATTCGTAAAAAGCCATAGCATTGTCCGGTGCTGCTTCGATGGCTGCCGTGAAATTATCTACAGCTGTTTTAGCATCTGGGGCTTGATTGGCTGCATCAATTAATTTTAAGACTTTTTTAGACGGCGGCAAACAGGATTCATCTTCTTCTTGAGCGAAAGAAATGAAACTAAGCCCCGAAATTAATGCAATCGTAAGGTGTGTAAAATATTTCATATCTGTTTTAAACGACTTTAGCTAGTCAAATACTATACCCAATATTTGAATAGCGAAAAAGTACATTCAAAGTTACAGCGAAAAGGGTTGCTTGTTTTGTATTTTTTTGAACAATGAAACCTTAAAAACCATGTTCCATGGATGATTTTATTGATTAAATAATGTTTCACTGAAATATGTATTTTTATCAGAAAATATTTAGACAATGATTAAGTCACTACTCACGTACTCCATTACCTTTTTATGTATCCTAAATTCATTTGGGCAAAAAAAAGATTCTAAAGTTGATGCTAAACCGCTTTTTGATGCAAGTACAATCAGTGGGTTAAGCTTTAGAAATGTTGGACCAGCTCTTACTTCAGGACGAATCGCAGATATATCTGTTCACCCAAAAAACCATGATAAATGGTATATAGCTGCTGCGAGTGCGGGGGTTTGGATGACGGAAAATCATGGCACCACATTCAGTCCTATTTTTGAAAACTATGGATCTTTCTCTATTGCTTGTGTTGAACTCGCGCCATCAAATCCAAATACAATTTGGGTAGGTACTGGAGAAAACAACAACCAGCGTTCGGTTGCATATGGAGATGGAGTTTACAAGTCTTTAGACGGCGGAAAAAGCTTTACGAACATGGGACTGAGTAAATCCGAGCACATTGGAAATATCATCATCCATCCACAAGACGAAAATACAATTTGGGTGGCTGCATATGGTCCAGTTTGGAGTTCAGGAGGAGAGCGCGGTGTTTACAAATCAACAGATGGCGGAAAAACATGGAATCGAACACTTTTTATTTCTGAGGAGACAGGTGTATCTGAGATTGCAATAGATTCTGAAAACCCAAATATCCTCTACGCTTCGGCTCACCAGCGCAGAAGACATGAGTGGACATACATCGGCGGTGGACCAGAATCTACCATTTACAAATCAACGGATGGTGGTACTACTTGGAGAGAGATTAATGCTGGATTGCCGAAAAATCAAATGGGTAGAATTGGCTTAGCTGTTTCTTCGGTAGATCCGAATTATGTATATGCTATCGTTGAGGGAAAAGAGGACAAAGGAGGTTTTTTTAGATCCACAAACAAAGGAGAAAGTTGGACTAAAATGTCAGGGTTCAATACAAGTGGAAACTATTACCAAGAAATCATGTGCGATCCTTTCAATAGAGAAAAAGTTTTCGCTATGGATACCTACATGCACCATACAGAAGATGGAGGTAAGAATTTCAAACCGACTGGTGAACATCAAAAACACGTTGACAATCATGCCATTTGGATTGACCCTACCAACTCGAATCATTGGATTGCTGGTTGTGATGGTGGAATCTATGAAACCTACAATCACGCGCAACAATGGCGTTACTATTCCAATTTACCAATCATTCAATTCTACAAAGTAGCTACAGATAATGATTATCCTTTCTACAACATCTACGGTGGAACGCAGGACAACAATTCAATGGGCGGTCCATCTGAAACAAACAATGTAGGTGGTATCATGAATGAAGACTGGTTCATCACAAACGGTGGTGATGGATTTGAATCAGCATGCGACCCAACAGACCCCAATATTACATATGCTCAAGCGCAATATGGATTTTTAGTTCGTCATGACAAAGCATCAGGTGAAAAAGTATACATTCAACCACTTCCGCAAAAAGGAGAAGCGGCCTACCGTTGGAACTGGGATTCGCCCTTACTTGTCTCGCCACACGACCATAAAACCCTTTATTTTGCAGCAAACAAAGTATTCAAAACCACTAATCGTGGCGATGACTGGAATGTTGTTTCGCCTGATTTAACGCAGCAAATCGACAGAAACAAGCTAAAAGTCATGGGGCAAGTCTGGTCGATTGATGCAATCATGAAGAATGCTTCTACTACCATTTACGGTAATATCGTTGCACTTGACGAATCGCCGAAAAAGAAAGGATTGCTGTATATCGGAACAGACGATGGCTTGATCCAATCATCTGAAGATGATGGACAAACATGGAAAAAACAAATGGTATTCCCGGGAATACCTGCAAATACGAGAGTCAACATGTTGACAGCCTCTCAACACAACGAGAATGAAGTTTTCGCTGTATTCAACAACCACCGATCCGGCGATTTCAAGCCCTATATTCTAAAGAGTTCTGACAAAGGAAAAACATGGGTGTCTATAAGTGGAAATCTGCCACAAAGAGGATCCGTTTATTGCTTAAAACAAGACCATTTGGATCCTAATTTATTGTTTGTTGGAACTGAATTCGGTGCTTATTTCACCAATGATGGCGGAAAAATATGGACAAAACTGAGTGGTTTACCAACTATCGCAGTTTACGACCTCGATATACAAAAGAGAGAAACTGATTTAGTTGCAGCAACGTTTGGTCGAGGATTTTATGTTTTGGATAATTATAGCCCACTTCGTCAACTGAACAAGACCAACATCGACAAAAAAGCACATTTATTTCCAGTTTCAGATGCCCTACTTTATGTGCAAGCTGACCCGCTTGGACTTGAAGGAACCGGTTTTCAAGGAGCAAATTTATGGTCAACACCCAATCCGGAAGTAGGTGCAACATTCACACTTTATATAAAAGATGAATTTAAATCATTGAAATCCATCAGACAAGAAAAGGAATCAGGCTTGGAAAAAGATAAAAAGGATGTTAGTTATCCCACTTTTGACGAATTAAGAAAAGAAAAAATGGAAACTGCTGCCCAGGTTGTGTACATTGTTTCCAATTCTAAAAATAAGGAAGTCCGTCGCTTGGTTAGTCCAGTTACAACTGGAATTTCAAGAATTACATGGAATTTAAGAACCGAAGCTACCAATCCGATTGAAGCAGGAAATTATTCAAATAAAAACAATGGATATCTTGTCCAACCAGGAACTTATTTTGTTCAGGTATTGAAAATTTACAATGGAAAAATTGACACCCTTTCTGAGAAATTATCTTTCAAAGTAGTAGGACTTAATAATCAAACACTCATTGCTGCAGATCCATCGTCGTTGGAACAATTTAGATCAGATCTGATGGAATTCAATCGAAAATTAAGTACCTCATCCCAGAAATTGGAGGAACGTTCTGAACAGATAAAAACTTTAGCGACAGCTTTAATCACCTATCCAAACACTGCGATTAGTCTTCTAAAGGAAACTCAAGAATTACAGGTTCAAAAAGATGCTTGCAGAACTCTTTTATACGGGGATGAACTAAAAAAATCGAAAGAGTTTGAATCTTTACCCGGAATTATGGAGCGTTTTGGATTAATACAATACATGGTTTCTGATAACACAACTGGCGTATCAAACAATCACCGTCAACAGTTTTCTATCATTCAAGAAGAATACCTTCAGTTTCAGCTTCTATTAAATGAAATTGATAAGAGAATGAATGCACTACTCAATCAATTAGAACAACAAGGCATCCCATACATCCGTCAATAAAAGTGATGATTTAATTTAGTTTTGAACAATTTCAAACGGTAATTCATATTATGGTTGAAAAATAATTTGTTATTTTTTTTCTTGATTTGAGAGAAATTAGATAAAATTGTAACGCTAAAAACTAAAAAAACCTAAATCATGAAAACAATTTCGATTGCACTCACTGTGCGCTGCGTTGAACAAAAATTATCTTACACTTTTCTTATTCCACAAACCATTTGAAGGGATTTAACGTCTCTCTCATTAATCTTATCTAATAAACTTTCTAAACCATGAGTAAATTTAATATCTATTCAATATTCTCCTGTTTTATTTTACTGATCAATATAAGTTCTCTTTACGCTCAAACTGAACTTATTCCTGATAAAGGGATGATTAGTAATTCATCTACACCAATTCGCTGCTACACAGTAGAAGCAGATTCAATAAGAAGGGCACAAGATCCGTCCTTACCATCTTTAGAGCAAGAAGAAATTTGGCTGCAAGAGCAAATTGCCATTTTTAAAGACCAACAAAACGCACGCGTTGCTCAGGGTCAACCAAAGAACATTCTTTTGACGTTGCCAATTGTTTTCCATGTAATTACAAGTGGAACTGGTGCTACAAACGTTGCTGAATCTCGAATTCAAGCTCAAGTAGACCAACTCAATATTGACTACAGAAATTTAGCAGGAAGCACAAATGCAGCAGCAGGAGATTGCGAAATAAATTTCTGTCTAGCCTTGCGTGACCCGAGTGACAACATTTTAACAGAACCGGGAATTAATCGTGTAACTACTTATGGGGGGGGCACACAGTCTCAAACCATGATGGATAACACCATTAAACCTGCAACAATCTGGGACCCTACAAAATATATTAATATTTGGGTGGTTAATCTTAGTGGTGGTCTTCTTGGATATGCTCAATTCCCAAGTAACTCAACCTTAGCGGGATTGAACACGAGCGGAGGTTCAGCATCAACAGATGGCGTCGTAATTTTATATACTTCTCTTGGATCTGTAGCTTCGCCAAATACAGCGGGCGGTCAATATGGATTGGGTAGAACGCTTACCCATGAACTTGGGCACTATCTAGGACTAAGACATATTTGGGGTGATGGAAATTGTTCAGCAACAGATTATTGTGCAGACACACCTCCTGCAGGTGCAGCTAATTACGGCTGTCCAACAGGGACAAATTCTTGTACAACCGACGCGTTTGCTGACATGATACAAAATTACATGGATTACACGGATGATGGTTGTATGAACATTTTAACCAATGATCAGATTACGCGAGTTAGAACAGTTTTAAGTGTCGCTTCAAGAAGGGCTACAATTGCAAGTTCAGACAAGTGTACTCCTTTGACAACAAACAATCCTCCCGTTGCAGATTTCTCAGCAAACAATGTTGCTCCATGCATCGGTTCGACAGTAACATTTACAGATGCATCTTCAAATTCACCAACATCTTGGTCCTGGACAATCACCCCAGCAACATATACATACACTGGCGGCACTTCTGCAACGTCGCAGAATCCAAAAGTAATCTTCAATGCAGCAGGAGCCTACACAATTGCTTTAACTGCAACCAATGCTTACGGATCAAATACCAATACAAAAACGGCTTATATCAATCCAATAACTTCAATTTCTCTTCCAGTAACGGAGAATTTTGAAGGGACTACTTTTCCTCCAACCAATTGGTCTTTGGAAAATGCCGATGCAGGCGCAGTAGCTTGGGGTACTCAGGGGGCTAAAGGATTGGTAAGAAGAACGGCTGCAGGCAACACAGGAAGTGCATCAGGTTGTGCGGGAATCGAATTTTTCAATTACAACACTGACACATCTCAGGTAGATAACATTATTTCGGTTCCTATCAACCTTGCAGGAGCTAGCGCACCAAAACTAACATTTAAGCGTTCTTACAAATATTACACAAGTACAACAGCACCTACGAAATATCGCGACGAATTGAAGGTATATGTTTCAACCGATTGCGGCACAACATGGGGAAGTGCACTTTACTTTAAAAAAGGTGTGGCATTGGCTACAAGTGGCACTAGTAATAACACGTTCAGTCCAGCCGTTGAAGCAGATTGGGACATAGACACCATTAATCTTAGTGCTTATATTGGGCAAAGTATCAAAGTTAAATTTGAGCTTGGAAACCGTTGGGGAAATAATCTCTACATTGATGATATCAACATTGCTAGCTCAGCTGCTGCTGTTGCTTCAGTGGCAATTACCTCATCAGATACAGACAATTCTATCTGCTCAGGCAGTTCTGTAACCTTTACGGCAACTGCAACGAATGGTGGCACTGCTCCAACTTATCAGTGGCAAGTCAATGGAAACAATGTAGGAACAAATAGTTCAACATTAACAACTACGTCACTTACAAATGGTCAAGTTGTGACATGTATTATGACTTCTAATTTGAGTGGCGTGACTGGTTCGCCAGCGACATCAAACGGAATAACAACAACAGTAAATACAACGCCAACTACTCCAACTCCTGCTTCAAATTCACCTATTTGTTCAGGTTCTACGATTAACCTTACAACCTCGACTGTTTCAGGTGCAACGTATAGTTGGACAGGTCCAAATGGATTTACAAGTACTTCTCAAAATCCATCTTTGAGTGCCTCAACTACTGCAATGAGCGGAACGTATTCTTTAATTGTTTCTGCGAATGGTTGTTCGAGTGCAGCTGGTACAGCAAATGTTACGGTTTCAAATAGTGTAACACCGGCGGTTTCATCAGCAGTAACGTCTGGTAGTAATCCTAATTGTATTGGTCAATCAGTCACTTTCACGGCTACACCAACAAATGGTGGGACTACACCAAGCTATCAGTGGCAGGTAAACGGAATTAACGTTGGTACAAATAGCGCCACTTACAGCAGTTCTTCTCTCACAAATGGACAAGTAGTTACGTGCATAATGACCTCAAATTCATCTTGTGCATCGCCATCATCTGCAACATCATCTGCAATAACCATGTCAGTTGCTTCATCTTTTGTGCCAGCTGTTCAGGTTAGTTTAAGTTCTGGTACTAACCCATCTTGCTCTGGTCAAGCAATTACTTTCGATGCCGCATCAACGAATGGTGGAACATCACCAACTTATCAATGGCAGGTGAATGGAAATACTGTTGGCACGGGATCAACCTATTCTTCTAGCTCATTGGCAAATGGTGCAATTGTAACTTGTATTTTGACATCAAGTTTAAGTTGTGCCAGTCCTTCAAATGCAACTTCCAATAGCACAACTGTAACTATTAATCAAAATGTTACGCCTTCTGTGGTTTCTGCAATTACTGCAGGTTCCAACCCATCTTGTGCTGGTGAGCCAGTTACCTTTACGGCTACACCAACCAATGGAGGAGCTTCACCTAGCTATCAATGGCAAGTAAACGGCAGCAATGTTGGAACAAACAGTCCAACTTACAGTAGTTCTTCACTTACAAACGGACAGATTGTGACATGTATCATGACTTCTAACGCTGCATGTGCTTCTCCTTTAACATCAACTTCATCAGCTATTACGATGCAAGTTAACAGTGTAACACCAACCGTTACAACAACTATTACCGCTGGATCAAATCCAATTTGTGCAGGAACACCTGTTTCATTCTCTGCTACTGCAATCAATGGGGGAACAGCACCGTCCTATCAATGGTATGTAAATGGAATTCTAGTTTCTGGAGCAACGACCACTTTTTACTCGTCAAGTAACTTAGCCAATGGTGATGTTGTTACCTGCTCATTAACTTCCAATGCAAGTTGTGTAACTGCATCGACTGTTAACTCAACAGGAATTACAATGACTGTGAATCAGATTCCTAGTACCCCTACAATCACGCAAAATGGACTAGTTCTAACATCGAGTGCACCAACAGGCAATCAATGGTATTTGAATGGAGTTGCGATTGTGGGAGCAACATCTCAAACCTATACTGCAACTCAAAATGGAAATTACACCGTTGTTGTTTCCAATAATGGCTGTACCTCTCCAGCATCGTCAAATTCTATTGTATCCACAGTTGGAATTGATGAAGCAGTGAATAACGGTACATCGTTCGTAATTTATCCAAATCCAAACAATGGTAAGTTCACCGTTGTCTTTTCGACCTCTGAAGTGATGCATTATACCATAACATTGCACAACGCGATAGGTCAGGTTATCTATGAAGAGGAATTGAAAGATTTCACTGGTTACTTCACCAAGAACTTCGACGTTATTGAATTGGGTAAAGGCGAATATTTCTTGACAATTGAAAACTCCAAGAACCAACGCATGGAAAAGGTAATTGTCTACTAAAACTTGACAGTATAGATCAAAAAAACGCGGAAGGTTTGCCTTCCGCGTTTTTCATTTTAAGCTCTTCAATTTATTTTGAAATTAAAATAGGCTCCTTCACTTTTTGATCCGAAAGTGCAATATTCAGGACTTCTCTCATGGATGATACAAAATGAAATTCCAATCCCTTGAGGTAATCCTGGTTTATTTCGTCAACATCTTTGCGGTTTTTGTGACAAAGAATAATTTCCTTGATTCCCGCTCTTTTAGCCGCCAAAATTTTCTCTTTAATACCTCCCACAGGCAGAACCTCCCCTCTCAATGTTATTTCACCTGTCATTGCCAAATTTTTCTTGACTCTGCGCTGCGTAAATAATGAAGCTAGAGAAGTCAACATTGTAATACCTGCACTTGGACCATCCTTTGGTGTTGCACCTTCAGGAACGTGAACATGAACATTGTAATTATCAAAAACTTCCTGTTCCAGATTGAGCCAACCACTGTGCGCTTTTAAAAACTCAAGAGCAATTACAGCAGATTCTTTCATCACATCACCCAAATTACCTGTTAGCGTGAGTTTGCCTTTTCCTCTTGTAATGGATGATTCTATAAATAAAATATCGCCACCAACTGAAGTCCAGGCTAAACCTGTCACTACACCCGCCACTTCATTGTTTTCGTACTTTGTACGACCTCTACCCGCTCCTAGAATCGTAAATAAATCTTCAGTAGAAATTTTCACGTCAAATGATTCTTCCATGGCAATTTGTCGTGCTCTATTGCGAACAATTTTAGCAACCATTTTATCCATGCCACGCACACCGGATTCATTGGTGTATTCCTCGATTAATTTTTCAAGGACTTTTTTATCAATTGTAATGTCTTTTTTGGTGATCCCATGCTCTTCAATCTGCTTTGGCAATAAGTGTCGCTTCGCAATTTCAATTTTCTCTTCAATGGTATATCCATTTACTTCTATGATTTCCATTCTATCGCGCAAAGGACCTTGAATGGAAGACAAATTGTTTGCAGTAGCAACAAACATGACACGAGACAAGTCAAATTCTGTTTCAACATAGTTGTCATAGAAAGAACTATTTTGCTCTGGATCCAAGACTTCCAGCAATGCTGATGATGGATCACCGTGATTACTTCTACCCAATTTATCTATCTCGTCCAACACAAAAACTGGATTTGCTATCTCAGCTTTTTTGATATTTTGAATGACACGTCCCGGCATTGCTCCGATGTATGTTTTTCTGTGACCGCGGATCTCAGATTCATCGTGCAATCCTCCAAGAGACATGCGAATGTATTTTCTTCCCAAGGCCTCCGCAATTGATTTCCCTAAAGATGTTTTGCCGACACCCGGAGGTCCATAAAAGCAAAGTATGGGCGATTTCATATTCCCTTTCAATTTCAGAACAGCGAGGTATTCCAAAATACGTTCCTTCACTTTTTCTAAACCGTAATGATCACGTTCCAATATTTTTCGTGCACGGTTTAAATCGAGGTTATCCGTGGAATATTCGCCCCATGGAAGATCCAGTAATAAATCCAGGTAATTCAATTGCACTGTATATTCAGCACCTTGGGGATTCATACGTTGCAATTTGTCAAGTTCCTTATAGAACAATTTCGCAACTTTCTCATCCCATTTTTTAGCCAGTGCACGCTCACCGAGGTCTCTCACATCCTGCTCTTGTGGATTGTCACCTAATTCATCTTGAATAGTGCGCATTTGCTGGTGCAAGAAATATTCTCGCTGCTGCTTGTCCATGTCTTTCCGTACTTTCGTCTGAATCTCATTGCGCATCTCCAACATCTGAATTTCCATTGTCAGGTGCTCCATGATTTTCATGAGTCGTTTAGACATATCCAACTCTTCAAGCATTTCCTGTTTTTTGGACACATCTGCATTCATATTGGATGAGATGAAGTTTACAAGAAACGTAGGACTTTCAATATTTCCGATTGCAAACGATGCTTCGGAAGGAATATTCGGGCTGTCTCGAATAATTTGTAAAGCGAGGTCTTTTATTGTCTTGAATTTCAAATCAAGGTCTTTGTCCTTTGGATCAATTGGTAGTTCATCAATCATCCTTACAATCCCCTTCATATAAGGCTCTGTTTGCAAAGGTTGCACGATTTGAAAACGACGTTTTCCTTGAATAATAACGGTAGTACTGCCATCCGGCATTTTTAACATCCGCACAATCTGAGCAACCGTGCCAATGGAATGCAAGTCGCTGAACTCAGGTGATTCTTCCTCTTGATTTTTTTGAGATACAACACCAATAATCTTATTTCCTTTATTTGCTTCTTGAATGAGCTTAATGGATTTATCTCTACCCACCGTAATAGGAATTACAACACCTGGAAAAAGCACATTATTGCGTAGTGGAAGTATTGGAAGTTCATCCGGAAAAACCTGTTTGTTCATAGTTTCTTCCTCTTCAGCTGTTATTAACGGAATGAAATCTGCATCTCCATCTAATGAGCTCAAGTGAAATAATTCTGGTTCAAAAATATCGTTCATGTTCTGAATTGATAGGTATCCATGGAAGCTGTGTCAAAATCACAACATCCTATTCTAATATAAGTCAAAGTGTCAGTTAATAAAACAGACGCAGCGTAAACAGATGCTGAAACCTTTTATTTTAAAGACTTCCACTATTTAACAAATCAAATGCCACTTGAATGAATCGGCAATTTTGTCTTACTGAGCGTCGTGAATTTGTTTAAGGATATCAACTTCTTCTGAAGACAACTGTAGACCTCTTCTTGCCATCATATTATTCGCATATTCAACGGCCTTCTCAAAGCGAAAAGGTTCACTTCCCTCTGCGCCTCCCCACGTGAATGAAGGAATAAATTTTGAAGGAAAACCAGCGCCAAAAATATTAGAAGAGACACCGGTCACAGTGCCCGTATTGAACATCGTATTGATGCCGCATTTAGAATGATCGCCCATGCAAACACCCATGAATTGAACATTTGTTTTCACCTGTCCATTCGTTTCATAGGAATACGTATCTACCATTCCATAATTGTTCTTCAGATTTGATGTATTGGTATCTGCACCAAGGTTGCACCATTCACCAATTAGTGCGTTTCCTAAAAATCCATCGTGCCCTTTGTTAGAATAGGCTTGAAAAACAACATTATTGACTTCTCCTCCCACTTTGCAATGCGGACCCAATGTCGTTGCACCATAGATTTTAGCAACCATTTTCAACGCACTTTCCT
>Ga0315902_10000221_pt1 | contig 99406 bp, 106 predicted proteins | sample LakEriMetagenome_9_FD_203523 | JGI IMG/M metagenome (GOLD analysis project Ga0315902, IMG submission 203523) | Freshwater fungal communities from buoy surface, Lake Erie, Ohio, United States - Buoy 12 MA117 | ecosystem: Environmental > Aquatic > Freshwater > Lake > Lake biofilm | place: USA...
AAAATGATCAGCAAGCGTGCGGGTAAGAACCCAGCACCTTGAAGAAGGCCGCCTGCGCCTGTAATTCGGACAGCGCCTGCGTGACTTTGGCGTCACTCGCATGACCTTCGAGATCGACATAGAAGTAGTAGTCCCAGCGTCCGGTGCGTGCGGGTCGCGATTCAAAGCGTGTCATCGACACGCCATGCTTCGCCAGCGGAGCAAGCAATTCGTACACAGCACCTGCCTTGTTAGGTACCGACAGCACCAGCGACGTCTGATCACGCCCCGACGAACCCGGCTGCAATTTTCCAATCACAAAAAATCGCGTTCGGTTGTGCGGATCGTCTTGTATGTGGGCATGAACGATGGACAGGCCGTAGCGCTTTGCCGCCATCTCTCCCGCGATTGCCGCGACACTCGCGTCATCGGCCGCCATTTTTGCTGCCTCGCCATTCGACGCCACTGCCTGTCGGGGAATGTCCGGGTAGTGTTCATTCAGCCATACCTGACACTGCGCAAGCGCCTGCGAGTGCGCGCAAATACGCTCAACACCTTCCATGCTACCGCTGCGCGTTATCAGACTGTGGTGCACGGGCAAAGCCACCTCGCCGCTGATGGAGAGTGTGGTCTGCAACAGTAAATCGAGTGTGCGATTGACCGTGCCTTCGGTCGAGTTCTCGACCGGCACCACGCCGAATTCTGCGGTGCCTGCCTCCACCGAACGGAACACCTCATCAATCGAGATGCATGGCAGCTCATTGACCGCCTGACCAAATTGCTTCCACACGGCCTGCTCACTGTAGGTACCCACCGGGCCGAGGAAAGCAATGGTCGTGCGATTTTCAAGCGCACGGCAGGCCGACATCACCTCACGAAAAATAGATTGCAGATCGGATGACAGCAGCGGACCCGAATTGTGCTCTGCAACCCGGGAAAGCACCTGCGCTTCGCGCTCTGGACGGAACACCGGCGCGTTCGTCTCTGCCTTCACATGCCCCACCTGCTGGGCCACCTTGGCGCGTTCATTCAGCAGCTTGAGCAGTTGCGCATCGATCGCGTCAATCTGCTCTCGCAAGGGCTTGAGCTTGTCATCACTCATGGCGGTTTGCCTTTGTTTTTCTCATGGATGGGCCTTCAAGACGGCCGCGATATCACTGCCCGATCAGCCAGCTTCGCCATCGCCCTCTTCTGCGCCGTGGTCCTCTTCCGCATCGCTCTCGGCAATGCGCTGCAGGCCAGACAATTTGGTGCCATTCTCGACAGCGATCAGGGTTACGCCTTGCGTTGCACGGCCCATCTCGCGGATCTCGGCCACGCGGGTGCGGATCAGCACACCGCCGGTCGTGATCATCATGATCTCGTCAGCTGGCTCGACCAGGGTCGCCGCCACAACCTTACCATTGCGCTCGCTGGTCTGGATAGCGATCATCCCCTTGGTGCCGCGGCCATGACGCGTGTACTCGGTGATCGGCGTGCGCTTGCCAAAGCCATTTTCGGTGGCGGTGAGCACGGATTGCTGCTCGTTCTGCGCGACCAGCATCGCGATCACCAGCTGGCTTTCTTCCAAATTCATGCCGCGCACACCGCGCGCGGTACGACCCATCGGACGGACATCGTTTTCATCGAAGCGCACAGCCTTTCCGGCATCGGAGAACAGCATCACATCATTGCTGCCATCGGTGAGCGCAGCGCCGATCAGGAAATCACCATCGTCCAGATCGCAGGCGATGATGCCCGCCTTACGAGGATTACTGAAATCGGACAGCGAGGTCTTCTTCACCACGCCGTGCGCTGTCGCCATGAACACATAGCGATCTTCAGGGAACTGGCTGTTCGCACCGAACAGCGGCAGCACGACGGTGATCTTTTCACCGTCCTGCAGCGGGAACATATTGACTATCGGCTTGCCACGCGAAGTGCGCGAGCCCTGCGGCACTTCCCATACCTTTAGCCAGTACATGCGGCCGCGATTGGAAAAGCACAGCATATAGTCGTGCGTGTTCGCGATGAACAGTTGCTCGATCCAGTCGTCTTCCTTGGTGGCTGCTGCCTGCTTGCCTCGTCCGCCGCGTTTCTGCGCTCGGTACTCGGACACCGGCTGCGATTTCATGTAACCGGAGTGGGAGAGCGTGACCACCATGTCCTGCGGAGCGATCAGATCTTCGGTACCAAGATCTTGCGCATTGATTTCAATCGTCGAGCGACGCTTGTCTTTATTGCCTTCGCCGTACTCGTTGCGCGCGGCGATCAGCTCGTCGCTGATGATCGTGGTCACGCGTTCCGGGCGGGCAAGAATATCGAGCAGATCAGCGATCTGCTCCATCACTTCTTTGTACTCATTGACGATCTTGTCCTGCTCAAGTCCAGTCAGGCGCTGCAGACGCATCTGGAGGATTTCTTGCGCCTGATCGTCCGAGAGCTTGTACAGACCATCGGTCTGCAAGCCGTAGTGGCGCGGCAGGTTCTCGGGGCGGAAGGCATCGACACCGCCAGGGTTGTTGGTCCCCGTGCGCGCAAGCATCTCGCGCACCAGCGAAGAATCCCATGAGCGGGCCATCAATTCGGCCTTGGCAACCGGCGGTGTCGGCGCCGCCTTGATGAGGGCGATGAATTCATCGATATTCGCCAGCGCGACTGCCAGACCCTCGAGCACATGACCGCGCTCGCGCGCCTTGCGCAGCTCGTACACAGTGCGGCGAGTGACCACCTCGCGCCGATGCGACAGGAAACATTCGAGCATCTGCTTGAGGTTCAGCAGCTTGGGCTGGCCATCAACCAACGCCACCATATTCATTCCGAACGTATCCTGCAGCTGGGTCTGCTTGTACAGATTGTTCAGCACGACCTCGGCCACCTCGCCGCGCTTGAGTTCGATCACCACGCGCATGCCGGATTTGTCCGACTCGTCACGGATGTCTGAAATACCATCGAGTTTCTTGTCGCGCACCAGCTCGGCAATCCGCTCAAGCAGGGATTTCTTGTTTACCTGATAGGGCAGCTCATCAACAATGATTGCCGATCGACCATCGCGAATTTCTTCAAAGTGCGTGCGCGCGCGCATCACCACCCGGCCACGACCGGTGCGATAACCATCGCGCACACCACCCACGCCATAGATGATGCCGGCAGTCGGGAAATCCGGGGCGGGGATGATCTCGATCAGCTCATCCACTGTGCAGGTAGGGCTCTTGAGCACATGCAGCGCGCCATTGATCACCTCGGTGATGTTGTGGGGCGGGATATTGGTTGCCATGCCGACTGCAATACCTGATGAACCATTGATCAACAGGTTGGGAATGCGGGTCGGCAGTACCGAGGGTTCTTTCTCCTTGCCGTCATAGTTCGGCACGAAATCGACGGTTTCTTTGTCGATATCGGCCAGTAGTTCGCTGGCGATCTTGTCGAGCCGGCACTCGGTATAACGCATCGCAGCGGCATTGTCGCCATCGATAGAACCGAAGTTACCCTGACCATCGACCAGCGTGTAGCGCAATGAAAAATCCTGCGCCATGCGCACCAGCGTGTCATAGATCGCCTGGTCACCATGCGGGTGATACTTGCCCATGACTTCGCCGACCACGCGCGCACATTTCACATACGGGCGGTTCCAGACATTGTTTGTCTCATGCATAGCGAACAGCACGCGTCGATGCACGGGCTTGAGACCATCTCTCACATCAGGGAGCGCACGACCAACGATCACGCTCATCGCGTAATCGAGGTAGCTCTTGCGCATCTCTTCTTCGAGGGAAATCGGGATGGTCTCTTTGGCGAACTGATCCATTGGCAGGCTTGTAAGTAGAAGAATGCAGAAAAAGCTGCTGGCAGCGACAACAGTCGGCGAAAACTGAGCGATTGGCCAGCGGTGAAACCTGCGGAATCTCCGGCTTTCGCAACGCGCGAAGAACGGACGGTAACCGCTGATTTGTAAACACGAAATTTTACCACGCGGACCCTGTCCGAACGCGTCTCGCGAAGCTAGCAGCAAGGTCTTCTGCGGGACGCTCGGAGGCAGCTTTGATCTCTGCCAAGACCGTGCTCAGGGTGGCTGCCACACTGAGCGATAGGGGCGCACAAAGGCATATCTTTTGGGTATGCGCTGACTGCGCAATTTCGCAGAAGCACAGATCATGCAGGAGAAACCCATGCGCTTGCGTGCACAGTTCATGCTCTTGGTGTTGTCAGCGGCTTTGCCCAAAGTCTTTGCGGCTGACGTAGCTAATCCCCCCGCCAGCGGCGCGAGCAGATCGGCCTATCTGACAGACTCACGCGGCATCGTCGTGCGCAGTGGCAGCGGCGCGTGCTGGCGCACCCGTGCCTGGACGCCAGCCCAGGCAAGTGTCATCGGCTGCGACGGCGTGCTGGCGCTCGCCCAGCCCGTTCCTGCACCCGCCGAGCCGGCCGGGGCCACAGCAGCGCCCATACCCTCAACCGACGGATTGGGAACGGTGGCAACGCCCAGCCTGGCAGCATCGGAACCTCTGTCAGAAAAAGTGACCTTCGACACCGACACCTTTTTCGACTTCGATAAGTCCACGCTCAAACCCGACGGCAAGGCGAGGCTCGACACGCTCGCCGCCAGACTGGCAGATTCCTCGGTAGAGGTTGTCGTGGCCGTGGGCCATGCGGACGCGATCGGACCTGCCACCTACAATCAGCGCTTGTCCGAGCGTCGGGCGAGAGCCATGGTTGACTACCTGCGCGAAAAAGGCCTGCCGAAAGACAAAATCTTCAATGAAGGCAAAGGCGAGACTCAGCCCATCGCAAGCAATGCCTCTAAAGAAGGGCGCGCAAAAAACCGGCGGGTTGAGGTCGAGGTCGTCGCCATCAGGCCCATTAAATAGAACCATAAAGTCGCCGACGGTTTTTTTATTGGCGACGGGCTCCACTCGAACCACCGAGGCCGGTGAAACGCGCCTTGTCGGCTCGCTCATCCGCGGTATTGCCAATCGTCAAAAAGTGTCCTTTTTTTAGGCCGCATACGCTGCGAAACAAGCGTTCCGCCAGAAAAAGCCGGGGCTTGGCCCCTCCCTTTTTACCGGCGGAAATAACCAACAAAATCTTAGAACAATTGCCCTGAAGTTAATGAAACCAAGTACAATCCCAAGGCTTTTGTTAGCGTTGTCGGACACACGCACCACAGAGCCCGCTTGCAAACCGGTATAAACCATAAACCTCAGGAAAGACAATGAAACGCACGATGCGCAAATTCGCTGTTCTGATCGCGCTTGCCTCCGTAAGCGCCTTTGCCGTAGCGGCAGACAAAGCGCCAAAAAAAGGCTACCTGACCGATTCTGACAATGGTGTGGTCAAGAGCGGTTTTGGCCTTTGCTGGCACACAGGCTTCTGGACCCCTGCCGACGCCATTGAAGGCTGCGACGGCATGCTGCAAAAAGCAGCCCCCGCTGCATCGGGCGTAGAGTTGGTAACGCCTCTACCGGCTGGTGAGCCCACACCGTATGTCGAGCCCGCCGACCCCGCGCCTGCCGCGGCCGCTCCTGCGGTGGCCGCTCCTGTGGCGGATGCGCCTTCCTCAGACAAAGTCACCTTCGAGGCCGATGCGTTCTTCGATTTCGACAAATCGGTGCTAAAGCCGGCTGGCAAAGCCAAGCTGTCTGATCTGGTCTCGAAACTGCAAGGTACAGACATTGAAGTTGTCGTCGCCACCGGCCACACCGACGCGATCGGAAGCGATGCCTACAACATGAAGCTCTCTCTGCGCCGTGCCAATGCAGTCAAGGCTTTCCTCGTTTCCAAAGGAATTCCCGCAGACCGCGTCTTCGTCGAGGGCAAAGGCGAGAGCCAGCCAGTCGCCAGCAACAAGACCCGCGAAGGCCGTGCAAAGAACCGCCGCGTGGAAGTCGAGGTCGTTGGCCGCAAGCAGTAAAGCATCGCTGGCTGATGATCCATCGGCCATCCTGAACAACCCCCGGAAACGGGGGTTTTTCTTTTGGATCGGCGCTTTCCGTTATCATCAGGCCCATGAACGCCGATCCTCAAGAACTTCAGAAATTCAGCGAGCTTGCGCACCGCTGGTGGGACCCGACTTCCGAGTTTCGTCCCCTGCATGAAATCAATCCGCTACGCCTCGAATGGATCAATGCGCTGGTACCCTTATCGGGCAAGCGTGTAGTCGATGTCGGTTGCGGCGGCGGCATACTCGCAGAATCGATGGCAAAAAAAGGCGCAACAGTGACCGGCATTGATCTGTCGGAGAAAGCGCTCAAAGTCGCCGAACTGCACAGCCTGGAATCAGGCGTACAGGTGCGTTATGAAATGATCGCCGCCGAAGATCTGGCCGCGAGCGAGGCTAGCCAATACGATGTGGTCACCTGCATGGAAATGCTCGAGCACGTGCCCGACCCCTCGGCAGTAGTTCAAGCATGTGCAACGTTGGTCAAGCCGGGTGGGCATGTCTTCTTCTCGACCATCAATCGCAATCCAAAGTCTTATTTATTCGCGATCATTGGCGCCGAGTATGTGTTACGTCTACTGCCTCGCGGCACGCATGATTATGCAAAATTCATCAAGCCAGCCGAACTCTCGCAATTCGCCCGTCATGCAAGACTAGAGGTCACAGCGATCAAAGGCATGACCTACAACCCCATCACCAAGATCTATTCACTGAATCAAGACACCGACGTGAATTATCTGATCGCTTGCACGCGGCCCGAGTAGACTGATGGCGATTTACCTCCCTGCGCCGCGCGCGCTGCTGTTTGATCTGGATGGCACGCTGGCCGACACCGCGCCGGATCTCGCCGCTGCTGTCAACAAAATGTGCAGCGACCGCGGAGTGGAGCACACTCCGTTTGAGATACTCAGACCGCTCGCCTCCGCAGGCGCACGCGGCCTGATCGGTGCTGCATTTGGCATCGGGCCGGGAGATGCCGGCTATGACGCGATGCGCGAAGAATTCCTCGACAACTACGCCGCAGCAATCGCGCAGCACACGACACTGTTCGATGGCATCGAATCACTGCTCAACGAAATCAGCGCACTCGGCCTGAGTTGGGGCATCGTCACCAACAAACCCGCGCTATACACCGATGCACTGGTGCCACAAATAGGTTTGGCGCATGCCGCCTGCGTCATCTCTGGCGACACCACACCTCACGCCAAGCCCCATCCCGAACCATTGTTCGAGGCCGCACGTCGACTGCAAATTTCACCGACCGATTGCTGGTATGTGGGCGACGACTTGCGCGACATCGACGCCGGCAAAGCCGCCGGCATGCCAACCATCGCCGCTGGCTGGGGCTATTGTGGCAACACCGAGCCCGCCGATTGGTTGGCTGACCTGATTGCCTCCCACCCAATGGAATTGCTGCCGCTGCTGCCCCGCTCTTGAAATCCCTCGCGCCGTCGCCAGATGGGGACTACAATAACGATTCTGCTTGACTCGATCATGGGGACGACCTGGTTTCGACAGGGGTTACGAAGCAGCGCAGGGCATACCGAGGACTGGTCACCTCGTAAATCCAGCCGGAAATCAATACCTGCTAACGATTCTTCGTACGCAGTAGCTGCTTAATTGCGGCTTCCCTCACACCGTCTCGTCCCTGGGGCGGGCTGGCAACAGCAGTGAGGTCATTTACAGGGAATCGCGTTAGTCCGGGTTACTTGGTCTGGCGTTAAATTTAGGTAACTCGTCCTGCCGCAGCGTGTGCGTCCGCGTCGTCAGGATTAAAACCAAATGACAGCACTAAGTATGTAGAACTGTCTGTAGAGGGCTTCTGGACGCGGGTTCGATTCCCGCCGTCTCCACTCCAACCCTCATTTGTTAATAACGTTCCGCAACAGCCCTCAGGTGTTCGCAGGTGCCGGTAAGGCTCCGCGAAACTCTTGAGGGCTAGTGCTTGCTTCGCCTGGACGTTTACTGTTCGTGATTGCTTCTGGAGTATCCTGCTAAAGCAATCTGCCAAATTCGGGACAGCGTTGCCTCGCGCGAGCTCGTTGCCAAACATAATTAACTAATTATTAATGCAATTTCTGCTACTGATAATTTGATAATTTATTTCAGTTTTATTGCGAAGGTAATCAAAATTTTCAGAATGACTACTGTAGATTAGATTTTTTAATCGGAGTGTGTTTTATGGAAATAGAACTTAAATTCCAAATTCCGTCCAAGTCGAAAACTCGATTAGAAAAATTTATTAAATCCCGAGGCGGCACCGCAAAGCATCTGCGTGCCACGTACTTCGATACTGACGCTAGATTGTTGGCCCGTGCAAATATGGCGCTGCGACTGCGTAAAGAAGGGCAAGTTTGGTATCAGACCCTAAAGGTAGCACCGCAAGCAGCTGCTGTGATTCGCCATGAAGACACGGTAAGGTTAGTTACCCCAAGGGGCACCGACCCAGTAGTGGATACCAGCCGACACAGTGCGTCTGATCAATGGGCTAATTTCGCTAAGACCTTGCGACATGATGCTAGCAGCGAGCTAAAACCACTATACGAAACCGATTTTAAGCGCCTTTCCGTTGACCTTAGGACTCGACGCGGCCTTGTCAAATATGCCGTTGATACGGGATCGATTGCAAATACTGAAAAGGAAACAGATCCATTGCTTATGGCTCTCGGTCAGCCAGAAGAGTCACTCAAACTTTCTGTGAATGAAATTGAGCTCGAATTAGTCTCAGGTTCGGGCATGGCATTGATCGAAGCCGGCACTCGGCTTGTTCGTGATTATGGCGTTTGGCTCGATGTGCGAACTAAATCTATGCGTGGAGATAGCCTAGCCAAGGCAAAGATAATCATTTCACCTTCCAAAGCGCAAAGTGTAAAGATTACTAATGATATGTCATTGGAAGAGTTTTTCGACGCAGTTAGAAAAGAATGTGTAAGGCATGCACTGGTGAATGCTTCACAATTGGCTTCAGAAGAAGGTTTCTCTCCAGAGCATATTCATCAATTACGTGTTGCACTTCGACGACTGCGAACGGCGTTAAAATTATTTTCTCGAGTCCAGAAATTTGAACTACAGACCTGGTCCGATCAAGCAAAATTTCTGGCAGCCCAGTTGGGGGAAAACCGCGATATTGATGTCATATCAGAGAGTATCTGGCCTGAGCTACGAAAAATTAATGCACCGCTGGTTGAATTTTCTGCTAAGGAGGGAGTGCAGTCGCCTGCCTTAATTGTTCGCGAAAGAAAAATTCAATTGTGGTTTTTAGAGTTAATTGGGCGCGATCTGCAGTCGCCTGAAAAAAACACACAACAATATACACAGCAGCATTGGTCTGCAATTTTGCCTGTCATCATAAAGTGGCAAAAGAAATGTGCTAAACATGCCAAAAATTTCGCCTCACTAACGGTAGAAGAGCGACACGAACTTCGAAAGAAAATGAAACGATTGCGCTACAGTTTAGAATTCATTGAAAGGGAATGCAAAACTAGTAAATTCCAACAATTCAGTAAAGTATTAGCCCGTGCTCAGAATGAATTAGGTACCTACAATGATCTCCAAGTCGCGTTAGAAAACTATCGCGCGATAGTAACTAAAGAGCCTGCGGCATGGTTTGCGGTGGGTTGGTTGATTGCACAACTCAGTGAATGCGAGGTTCGCTGCACAAAAGTCCTTTCAGAATTTACAGCAGCTGAGGTGCCTTGGCGAAAAGTCGGAAGCCTACATCACTCAAATATTTTGCTTGCAGCATCATCTGACGAATGAATTAAGGCATTCGATTGTGTACTCAGATTGCCTTTTCAAAAAGCAATGAAAGATGCTGTTTTAGTTTGGCATCATGAACTATGAGTTTTTGTTCTTCACCTTGAGTTGACACCACCCAATAGATCTCTTTGTTATTGATGGTGTAAATAATACCTTCGCGATCTGTTTCAAACCATCCGAAATGGGCCCAATGCCATTCGTCTGTTTGTGTCTCAATGAGGCGAATTAAGCTAGTAATATGTTCGGCCTTGACCTGATCACCATCAAAAATTGTTTCTCTTTCTGTTGGCATACTATTCCTCGAAATAATTGGTTGGTTTTATTTTCAGAACAATTTTTATGTTGATGAATTAACATTTCCTAACGCCACTTCAGTGTAATGACACTTTTTTACAGGATTAATTTCGGGCTAGCCTTTTATTTGATTATTGTCAATAAATTTGGCAAGATACTTTGAAAAGTTATTTAATAAAAAACCTTGAAATGTAACGAGGTCGGGCGCTTAAAAATGGCATCAAACCGATTACTTGCGTCATATTGCAGTCACAATAGGCAACTACTAATGTATTTTTGATTTTTGGATGTCCCCACAGTCATATTTTAAGGAAGAGATATGGGAATTTTCGATGTCTTCAAAGGAAAAACTCCGGATCTAACGCCGAAAATTGCTTTTGCTGTGTCTTTGCTTTTCATGACATCTGCAGATGGAGCGATCGAGCAGGAAGAGTTTGGAGTACTTCTTTCAAATCTGCATGGAGATGAAAAGTTACTTGATGCGGCGATGGCTTACGGCAGAAATACAAAATTTGAAGTTTTTCTTGACGCTAGCGCGGCTCTGCTTAACGTTTCACAAAAACACTGCATTTTGTTGAATCTTGCGGACTCTCTGCTGGCTGATGGCAGAGCTGCACCCCAAGAGCAGGCTCTCTTTGATCGGTTCCTTCAGGGGTGGGGCGTAAGTAATGAGGATTTTCAACCCCATTTAAATGTAATAGTAAAAAAGAATGATCACTCAGTTTTTGGTCAGTACTGATCGAGGCAAAAAATGAACGCTCCAACCAACCGCGGTAATTTATTCATCGGCCAAGGTGTTACCGCAAAGGGGATTTTTGACGTCCCAAGTGAAGCGGCAATCAATGGCGAGATGTCTGGAAATCTAACAGCTGACAAAGTCGTCGTTGGAAAATCATGAAAACTTACTGCCGACACCACTTCGAATGTAGTAGATGTAGCTGGTGAAGTAGTTCAAAAAACTGTGGCTCGGAAATCATTAATAATTCGGCCCGGGGGAATCGTGAGCGGCGATACCAGCTATGGTGACCTCGAAATAATGAAAGGCGGGGAGATCATCGGCTCGATCTCTCACGTTGAATCCTCTGAACCGACAAAGCCAACTAAGTAATAGGCTGATTCACGAATTCCATGGATAAGTCATTCGATCAACAAGCATTTCGGCGGCAAGCTGATACATACAGACTTGCCCTTCTGTACTCACAAAAAGCGGTGACTTGCTTGTCTGCATCAATCGATGCATGTGATAACAACGATAAAGAACGGGCAGAGCATTTTTCGAAAATGGCGCTGCGCCATACGTTACAAGTTGAAGCCTATCTATCGACCTCTTTCAGTAAAGAAGGTTGAAAACTCACGAGATTAACTCAAAGGTTTAATGGCTTTTTAATGAAAAATTCCCACCATCGGCGGGAATTTGCTCGCTTATCGACCAGGATGTGACTATTCAACACCACCTCCCTCTGTATCGGCGGCGTATTCGGGCATAGCTTGAGCTTCTCCATCATTGGTTTTTCCCGCAACTTTTCTCACCTTGCTTGATATGAAATCCTTTAAATAAGAATCAAGTTGGTCGCGAAAATTTTCATTCAGTGCTGTATTTGCATTCGCTAACTTATCTACACCGCTTTTCCATATCTCCATATTTGACTTGAAAAGCTCAAACACCGGCTCAACGCCGACAGGTGTAGCTTTACCAAGGTCCAAGGTAAGTTCATAAAAATGAGCATATGAATCATCAAATCGCACCTTAGCCAAACTGTTAACTTCGTGTTGCGCGCAACTATTTATATCGTAGATGTTATGTACATAGGACGTAACCTTAGCTGATAGTGGCTCCGCACTCGAGGTCACGATTTGACCAATCTCATTTACATTCGCAGCGTGTAAAAGCTTCTCCACGGCCTCAAAAAAGCTTTTAGAAATATCCTTTGCGTATGCAACGCTTACGTCGCTAGTTTTGCCCAAAGAGTTGATTCCGTAAGTCATAAAATTCTCAATGGCTTCGACATTGGCGCGAGAATAATTTTTAGTTGTTTCGGAAAACGTATCAGAATTGATTTTCATTGAATCCCCCCTAATCAGAAACTTTCAATAAACGCCTTGTCCAAGTTTCTCAAAATTTTGTTTCAGGGATATTTCCAACTCCGAGAGTCTCTCTATCAATCTTTTAAAAGTTATTGGACCTTGAATCAAAAGTAAATACTCGCTCTTTAGACTAAGTTTAATTTCGAGCCAAATAACCTCCGCAGTTATTTTTTATCTTCAAAAGCATTAGCAAACTCAAAGTTCAACTTTAATTGCAAATTTTATTAACTCTAGCCTTTGATTTAAAAATTGCATAGCCTTGCTCACTGGCGATGAATGCCACCGCCGTAATTGTCAGGTCTCCACATTCCCCTAATTCCATTGTTGATGCTATTTCGAAAGCTTCATCTACAATAAAAAATCCCATACCCTTCATTCTTTTGAGCTCTTTTATTAAGTCTGACCGCTTTACGTCTTGTTCGAATGAGTTCATTACACCCCCCTAAATACCTAACTTCCAAGAAAGTTAACTTCAACTCATTTCAAAATGATGACTTATCCATCGGTTAACAATTGAACGACGCCTTGAAAATTGATGTGGTGAAATCGCTTGCCATTAGGCACCCATGCCCAGTGAACACTACACTTACATCCAGGGGGTATTCACCAACAGCGCCGCGAATCGCATCCGATCGACTTGATGTACTGACCTGCGACAACGCAACGCTGCCGCAAATCCTCTGGCTTTTGTCATAAGCCTTCTCGGTCACCCTCAGGCACGATCACGAGTTATTAATGCTTAATGAAAGCCCTGAGGGTGGAACTATCTATCTTTGGTCGTTGCGTGCTGATGCGCGCACAGATGTGCTAACGCGAAGACAATCTTCCTCATAAGCACTGATGTCTTCGATCCGGTACCGGACCTGACCTTGCAGTTTTAAAAAAATCGGGCCAATACCCTCGGAGCGCCAGCGCTCCAGAGTACCCTCCGACACTTGCCAGTACCTAGCCAATTGGGCTTGGCTCCAATGCATATTTTCAATCATGACAACTCCCTTAGTTCAGCTGCGACATTGCAGCAACCTAAGATCGGCTGTTTGTAGGGGATGACAAATGCATGCCAGAATCTGGCGTATCACCTCATCTTGCTGTATCATGAAATATCAAGACGTATCATGAAGGATGAAAATATGACCACGCCTACCCGTGAGAAATTCTCCTCTCAAGCAGCACCCGATGTGCTGGCTGCCCTCCGTCAGATCGCCGAAAACCAAGGCCGCCAGTTCCAAGCTGTGCTTGATGAGGCTTTGCGCGACTACATTGACCGACAGCAAAAAGAGCGCCCTCGTCGCCATGTGATGGCCTCTTTTGCGTCTAGTCTGGAAGAATTCGACAGCCTTTACCGAGAATTGGCGAAGTAACGCGTGGCACACGATTACCTGACCGTGGCCGACGTACTCGGCATGCACGCGGTTCTTATGCAGCGCTACGGCGGCGCTCCAGGCATACGTGATCCGGGAGCATTAGAAGCGGCATTATTTCGTCCGCAAACGGGCTATTACGAAGACATCGTTATGGAAGCCGCTGCCCTGATGGAGAGTCTCGCGAACAATCATCCTTTTGTGGATGGCAATAAGCGCATCGCCCTCGCGGCTGCCGATGTACTCCTACGCGTCAATGGTTGGCGTTTACGGCGAGCTCCGATGCAAATCCATGCCGAGATGATCGAGATGTTTGAAAAGCAAACGTTTGATATCGAACACCTTACGCCATGGCTGCGAGGGTTCGCAGTCATCGCCGAATGATTCATAGAAAAATACGGCTGGCTGGCTGTATGTTTTCCTCTAGTTTGATTTTTCTGCAAGCGTTAGCTTCGCAAGCGCATAAAACTTCGCCTCGAGCACACAACTTTTTTAATCAACACAAAGTAAAGGAGATACACAATGAAATCGAAAGGCAAGCCACGTAATCCCTTCGTGACTCTGGCAAAATTTCGTAAAGCCGGATCTCATGCCAAACCGATGAAATCTTTGCGGAGGCAAGAGAAACAAGCTCTGGCCAAGGCAGCCAAGCAGTCGTCGGAATCATGGCAAAAGCGTATTTCAAACGAGAACACTTTTGCCATGATTTCGGCGAGTTTGACTACCGTAGGACTGTCCTATTAAATGGGCAGTGCGCTACCCAATGCTCCCGACTGAGTTTTGTGCCAACGCTTTAAAAACTGACTTTGTCGAATATACTAAACATGACTCTTCGTATGCTTCGATGTCTACCAGACGGTAACGGACTTGGCCCTTCAGTTTAAGAAAGACTGGTCCGATGCCTTCCGAACGCCATCTTTCCAAAGTGCCCTCGCTGACATCCCAACGGTTTGCTAGCTGTTTTTGATTGAAGTGTATGATGTCCATAAATGCTCCTACGCAAAGTTGAAACAGCTCGATGTACGCTTCGGCTAGGAGCGAAGTCAACTCATTTAGGACCAAACGGATAGTTTTACGTGCTGAGAGAGCTGAGGAGCATTGTAGAAAATTGAGTAATCAGTCTCATAAGTATCACGAACCCTCAATTTTTCGAAGCAACAATATGCAGTATTAAAGAACCAGCATGCTCACTTCAGACGGAAATCGAACCCGGGTCCGCTCCCACCACCATCAATAAAAATGCCATCCGTTTTTTGGGATGGCTTTTTTATTGATGGTTAGACTTTGGCGAAGAATGAAACCGCGGGACGCGGGGTGAGCAGGGAATTCATGCCGCATGCGGCATGCCTGCGAACGGCTTTGCGCTTACAAGCGCAAAGACTGGCCAGGATGGCCGATTCCCGCCGTCTCCACCAATTATGCATGCTGGTTATTGCCAGTTCATGCGGGTTCATGAGGGTTCCTAAGGCCCTCATTTCCGCTCACTTGCTTTAGTTTTTTGAAGTTTCCTTCGCTACCTGGCGTGAAATTAAAACCGCAAGCACTTGGCCCCAATCAAATCAAAGACTTACTTCTGGACTCCGATCTCTAAAAGTCCAGAAGTAAGATTTCCTAGAAATTTCATGAACCGCTTGTATCTGGCATGAATGGCCATAGCCATTTTCAAGTCTTTGGTTCGGTCTTCACCAAGTAGGCTGCCTCAGAGGCACGGACGTCTTCTTGACGTTACAGCACCGTGCCACGTTGTGTTCTGGCTTTTGGCTTCGAGGGTCTTGATAGCCACAATACAAAATTACCCTCTGATCATCGGCTGATACATGACTTTTGATGCTTGCCTCCAGTTTTGCTCTCGGCAGATTGATGCTTCCGCTGATCGCATAAAGCTGATGATCTGCCGTCTCTCTGACATCGACCACGAGCGGAGGCGATGCTGAACTCATTCGTTACCGAAGCTCTTACGGATTCACTGACGGCAGCGTACTCTCCAACCGGGTGATAAAAGTCTCGTAGCGCGTCATTCGTTCATTCCTGGCTTGCGTCCGACAGCATCGGGTTGAGGCGTGGGTGTGTTTCCTCTCCCAGCCACCAAAGCAATGCACCTGAGAGGCCCATCGCAACAGCGACAAACCAAAAAGCGGCTTGTATCTGACCACTGAAGTGCGCGGCAAGGCCAAGCCCCAATGCACCGATCCCGTAACCCAAATCACGCCAGAAACGATAGATCCCGATCGCGGAGCCGCGCCACGCCGGGTGCGAGATATCCGCGACCGCAGCAGAGAGATTCGGATATAGCAGCGCCATGCCAAACCCAGACAAGGCGGCCGAGGTTGCCCACCAGACGGTACCCTCAACCAACATCATCGCAGCGACGCCCGCACCGCAGATCCACATCCCGGAGACGTTCATGATATGGCGCCCGATGCGATCAGACAGGCGGCCGGTAATCAGTTGAGATCCACCCCAGGTAAAGCCGTAAAAGCTGATGATCCAGCCCACATTGGTTAGACTCACGCCCTTTTGGTAGAGAAAAACCGGGTACAGAATCCAGACGAGGGCATCAACAAATTTTTCAACTAATCCCGCCTGACTCAAAGCCATCAGTCGTTTATCCCGCCAGCTCATCAGAGTAAATACTTCTGCTGTGGTCGGCGTCGATGAGATGTTCGTCGGATACCGAGGGCGGTGGGTTTGCGTGATACCAGGCGCATGTTTGGCGGCTTCTGCCTGTGCCCATGGCAGCGTGTCCCTGACCCACCATTGGGTCAGTACGATGGCGATAATGACCACGGCCAGGCCAAAGATCAGCAGTCCCTGCCGCGCGCCGAAATGCGCCGCCATGTACGCGGTAATAATGCCGGCCAGCGCCACGCCGACGTAACCTGAAAACTCATTCAAACCCAGCGTCAGCCCACGTTCTTCCAGGCGCGTAATATCAAGCTTGGCCGTCTGGGTCATTGACCAGGTCAGCCCCTGATTTATGCCTAGCAGTACCATAGCAGCCACCATCCAGTTCCAGTTGGGTGCGTACCAGATCATCAGTGGAATAGGTAATGCGGCTAGCCAACCGTACATCAGCACATGCTTTCGTCCAATGCGCTCGGAAAGACGCCCGGCGACGAAATTCATTGTGCCTTTGACGAGCCCGAAGGCGACCACAAAGGCGCTCAAAAGTACAAAAGAATTTTTCGGAACACCGAATTCAGACTCTGCCAATGCAGGTACGACGGTGCGGGTCATACCGATGGTCAGGCCGACGAGCAGCACCTGAAAAAGCTGATGAAAAAATTGGACCCGATTGTGGCTAATGCCATGCTGGAGTACCAGATTGGTGCTGTATTCCGAGGGCCTATTCATCAAAACACCAAGACTTTGTCCGCTTCCAACGTCCAGTCTGCCAGCTCGTTCAACGTCGAACCCCGAGCACTCTCTTGCAATTTAGTGTCCTGTAGGCGGCGCGCGTCCATGCAAGTACCGGTATACCCAATCAACGCAGGATTTGACTTTCACCGGCCCTATTGGCATATTATGCCAATTGACTTTTTAAGAGGCCCCCATGCCCACACGTAATGTTGTACTCACTGATCATCAAGCTTCGCTGGTCGAGCACTTGGTTGCAAGCGGTCGTTATCAAAATGCCAGTGAGGTTCTTCGAGAGGGTCTTCGTCTTGTCGAGCAACGCGAGGCTGAAGATGCTTATCGCCTTGAGGCACTTCGATCCGCCGTACAGGTTGGCATCGACGACATCGCGGCCCAAGATTTTAAGGCTTTTGAGAGAAAAGGGTCATTGCGGGCTCACCTTAAATCCATCACAGACAAAGCGATTGCTGCTAAATGAGCTTGGCCTGGCAAGTTCGGCTGGCAAGCCAAGCCGAGCAAGATCTGTTCGACATCATCCTTTGGACGGCCGAGAATTTCGGCACCAAGCAAGCTGAGCATTACGCCGCGACCATCGCACTGGCAATCGAAGCCTTGTATGACGGACCAGACATTTTGGGGTCCAAAGTGCGAGATGAAATCGGTATGGGGATCCGCACTTTACATGTGGCGCGTCAAGGCAGAAAAGGACGCCATTTTTTCGCCTTCTCGGTATCTGAAGGGCACATCATCAATGTTCTCCGACTACTGCATGACAGCATGGATCTGGCCACACATCTCCCTGAAGACCATAACGAATCACAGTAATGCAGATCAACTCAACATAACTTGTGTTTAATAGACCTCTGAGCTGTGGATCCAATCACGGGAACCTTTCCTCATCTCCCCTAACGGCTTCCCATGCGCTGGTGCAAATCGACTGCGACCAGATGGCATCTGGATAAAGTCAAAAATCGATGCTCCGGTTTGGTTTTTGAATGACAAAACAGATGTCCGTTCGTCATATTACCTAGAGGAAGCCGCAAGCGAATTTGATATCCAAGGTCTTGAGCTGGACTGGGTTTGTGTTGGCTGGGATGCCGACTTTCGTCGTGTCAACGATGAGTGGGAACATTTCAGTTTTCGGGGGACAAAATGGCAGAGAATGAACGCTGCTGATCGCCAGCTTTATCTAAAGAATGCCTATCGGGTATTGCTGACACGTGCTCGACAAGGCATGGTCATCTTCATCCCACAAGTGGGTGAGCACTCAGTGTGCCGCAGCCTCATCCAGTAGGGCGCAGCGACGGATGGAATCAAGTCGCTTACCTGATTTTCGGCGAGCGACCTGTGTATCGTGGTGCGCTTGCACGGCTAACCACCAGCCATCACTCAGCCCGAAATACCGGCACAGCAACAAATCTGTTTCCGCTGTCACAGCGCGTTTACCCGACACAATGTCGTAGACGCGTGTTGCAGGCACATCAATGTCTTTTGCCAGTCGATACGGGGTCAACCCCAAAGGTTTGAGGAATTCTTCCTGCAACATTTCGCCGGGAGAAACTGGTGTAGTTTTTTTCATAAAAATCGCACCAACTCCAAAATGACTGATCGCGATGGCAGGAAGCTATGACGTGTTTAGTGGTTATTGATCCAATTCTCAACAACCAAGCCGGAAAAGCCACGAAAATCAGCCTCATTGTTGGTCACCAGCGTTACGCCCAGCGACAGTGCATGTGATGCAATGAGCTTGTCCAACACATCCTTGTTGCGTTCACGATTAGCGGCACGTAGTGGGCCATAAGCGCGCGCTGCGCGAGCTTCGAATGGCGCAACCAACAGGTCCTCTAGCAAGCCGTCCAATGCAGCCTGATTTCTGGCTTGGGACTCACCTGAACAAGCTACCCCGAACTCCAATTCGGCCAGAGTGATGGCGGAGATGACCACATCGCCAACAAAGCATTCGGCAAATCGCGCCCGCACCTGCAGCGGCTGGTGCTTCATCAAGTAGATGCAAATGTTGGTGTCCAGCATGAACTTGGACTTCATAAGGCCTCGCGATCGCTTTCGACGTTGAGGCCCCTGCCCTCGCTCATGAAGTCAGGGGAGAACTGAGCCAGCTTGCCCAGCACATCGCCCATGCGCCGCCGTGCTGGCCTGATGCGCAACTCATCGCCATGGCGCTCGATGACCAGTTCAATGTCCCAACTGCTGTAGGCCAGTTCGGCCGGGATGCGCACGGCCTGAGAGTTGCCGTTTTTGAATAGTTTGGTGTTGGTCATGCCGAGCCTCACAGAAAACAAGGATAGATGTACACGTACATCTTAGCCGATAACAGAGGATTTGTGAATACATGGATGTACGTCTGGCGTTCTATCAACTAGGGGATGACAACTACATGCTCGGTTTGCACACAGCTCTTATGCAGCGCTACGGCGGCGCTCCAGGCATACGAGATCCGGGAGCATTAGAAGCTGCATTATTTCGTCCGCAAACCGGTTATCACGAAGACATCTTTATGGAAGCAGCTGCGCTGATCGGCCAAGCAGTCGCCGGAATCATGGCACAAGCGTATTTCAACTCAGAGCGCCTTTACCATGATTTCGGCGAGTGTGATTCCCATGCGAATGCCCTATTAAACAGGCCGTGCGCTACCCCGTTGGAGCATCCTCCAGCACATAGCTTGTACTCCGCCCGCCCGCATCTGATTTCCGCAGGACACCCCGCGAAAGCAGATCGTTGATGTCACGCAGGGCAGTGTCGGGTGAGCACTTGGCAATGGCCACCCACTTGCTGCTGGTCAGCGTGCCTTCAAAATCATTGAGCAGCTTGTTCAGCAACTTCACCTGTCTCTCGTTCAGTGGCATGGTCGCCCAACGTTGCCAATACCGCGCTTTGCTTAGCACCGCGTCGAGTGTGTGCTGCGCCTGATCGACGGCACGATGGAGGGTATCGAGGAACCAGGCGAGCCACTCGGTGACGTCCACGCACGGATTCGACGTTAAGCTGCTCGCCCTCGATCTCGCTGGTCTTGACCACCTCCTCAGTGAGCACCGCCAGGCTCGCCTCATCGCGCAGGGCCATGCCGACTTCAGTCAGGCGCCCCATCAACAGCCCTTGGGTAAGGCTGACCTCGGCCATGGGGCCGGCCGGCGCTGCCAGGTCGAAGCGCCAGTTCGGCCAATCGCTGGCCTGCCAGATATAGTGGTAATCGCCGCTATTCATGCGGAAATCATGAGTCACAATCGCCGTATGAGTAAGTTATTCGCCGCAGATAGTGCGGTGATAGAGGGCGGCATTCGCCGCACGGCCTTCATCAAATTGATTGGCATGCGGTGCAGCCAACTGCTCTCGAGCGCCAAGGCTCAAGAGTGCACTCAGCGACTTGCCAGTGCTCAAGGTGCGACAAAATACGTCGTGATGAGAGGAATACCTTTTCGATAATTTGTTTGAGCAACGCAAAAAATTTTGCTGCCTGGGCAACTACTGATAGGCCTCATTTTTTTGGATAAATCGCTTGAAAATTTTATAGACAAAGAGTACGTTTGTGATGTGGGCGTTTGCGCGGCGAGAGACCCCGGGCATACTGAATAGTGACTTCGAGGTGGCAACTTGCTATAACTTCGGCATAGCAAGTCCTTGAATATCGAAAGCACCACAACGATCTGTTGAAACCTCATTGCCTCATGCACAAGGGTAACGATGGTATTGCAGTGGGTCGAGCGAATTTAACGTTCTATTCAGTTGACGGATTTATCTGCGACTATACAAACAGCGACCGACTGGTGGTTGCGAGTTCGACAAGCGAAATTCTTCAAGAAAGAATTTAGTAACTCGTGCCAGTGTAAGTATCAGCTGTTGTCCTCGTGAGGTCAGTAGCCGCATTCAAACATCTCCTACCGTTCGACTGTAGATAGGTGAGATTCGCTGCATAAAAACAAAGCCCACTAATGTGGGCTTTGTTCATTTTATGGAAATGAAAAACTGCTAGGAAATGTATGACTAAGCTAGCGAATTCCCAACAACTTCATTGAGTCTAATTCACCAACCCTACCCAAACGGCAAAATTCTATCCTCAATGACTTCACAATTTATATGCTGCAAATAATCAAAAAGCTTTTTCCGTTCGATCAACGACCACTTCAATCTTGAAATAGCTCCCTTTGGTGGCGGCGGAAGATGATCGAGCAGGATTTCAAGTATCTCTTCGAATTCGGAAGCCTTCAGAATGCTATTTTCTGCATTCTTATCCCTGAGCCTGATCGTAAGCAGATGACTGATAAGAGCAATTGATTCTTGATCGTACATGAGCAACCCTCCTGAGCTTGGCTCCCGCAGAGAGCACAGAAGATTTTTCTACTCACCAAACTTTTTATTTCCAACTTGTTGGAAAACGAATTTTCTTGGGATTAATATACTTCTTGCATAATCAAGCAGCATTTTTTGCGTTTGATAATCGATTCCTAAGCGGTTGCTGTAAACCCGCAAGTAACCCTCTAAAACTGCTGCCTTCCCAATAAATATTCTGAAGGTATTGTTTTCAATATTCTCCAAATAGCACACGGGAATTCCAGTTTTGACCGAAGCTTGCTCAATGGTCCACCCTTTCTGCTCTCTTTTTACCTGAAGGAGCATGGTCAGATTGCAATCATCTCTGTGGGGGTATCTTGAGCTTTCCATCGCATGAACTCCTGAATTGGCTCTCCCTTCACAGTGAAGCAATATCAAGCAGAAGTAAATTTCTTTCGAAGGAAGTTGCGCCAAACGTAATAAGTCAGATTTGGCATGAGTGAATGAACACTTAGACTAGATGGCCGGTATTCAATTGAATGTAACGGACTTCAACAGTCATTCTCTAAGCACACAGAATATTTGATACAAATATTCAATCGCGTTTTTCACTCTGAGCATCTGGTTTGAGAAAGCGAACCAACAATTGGTGGATCACGCTCGTTAGCGTTATACCAAGCAATCGACAGAATCTCCCACCAAAATTCAGGAAGCGTGTAATCTGACGTTGGCTGTGACTGTTATTGGGTAGACACTTGTCTCGGCCGACGGGTCACTCTGCGTGGCTCGCGTCCTCAAATTACGAAGCCGCTGTCTAGTACAGATAAAGAACCAAGGTCGCATTCTGCCGTCAGCCTGCCGCCGTTTTTTTCACAAAAATAAAAAGGCGAGGTTTAAATGAACGAGAGCATAAAGTCACGACTCGAAGAACTTTTAAAAGCCCATGCAGAGGCGAATCCCGCTCGCGAAAAAGTATTTACACACTCAGAATTTTTACAACTGGTAACTCAGCTTAATTCGCATGCCAGGATGCCTTATCGATCAGTTACAGTTGAGAGATCCAGGAAAATAAAACTGAAAACATTTTTGGTTTCTGAGCTTGAAAAAGAAGGATACAAAATTCTTGTATAAACCAATCGGTGCGAGCCTATGGCAGGGTCACTACAAAACTTCCTTGCGCCCCCAACAGCAATATATGCCGAGCATGCGGCGAATTTATATAAACGTCTTGGAATGGCAGATCACATTCCCCGCAAATCCTTGTCCCTGGGTAAGTGGTATCCAATTCCAAATAAATGTCATCAAAACTGCTTCGAATGGGCTACCTTGAATCCAAACGATGAAATAGTCAGAGGTTGGTTGTGTTTCGATATGTCGCCAATTGGGTTCTATAGATTTGCATCACACTCAGTGATCAGAACTCAAAAAAATCAGCTGATCGACATAACACCAACATTGACTGCTGTCAGTCAACCGTTTTTAATAGACTCACTTGATGAGTTTCTCTACGAAGAGTGTATCCATTCTCTATTTGCCGCTCATGGATATACTTTTTTGGATCACCAAATACAAGACAATTCAAGTGTATTGATCAATACATAAATGTTGGTTACACGATTGGCCTCGCTCGACATACTCTATGATGGGCAACACGCCCACGAGCCATATCTTGATGTCGTCCGGTCTTTAACAGAAGGCGAGTTTGATTCCCATACAAGCGTTCTACTCACTGGAAGCCGCAAGAGGTTTGGCTGACCGGTACTTGCGGAGCACATCATTCAGTGTGCGCATATCGTCAAACTTGATTCGGGGGCGTCCGTCCGCACGACCAATTTCTGTCTCAAGATGATCCAGATGAAGCCAATCTTCCCAAGCAACTGGCGGTGTGTCGCTGGCAAATAGACTATCCAACAAACTCGTCAACGCACCTGATTCAGGCAGCGGCCAATGATTTCGATCAGCGAGCACGGATTGCACGGTGTCCTGCGCACAGGCGCGATTCGTTCCCAGCACACCACTCGGGCCGCGCTTGGCCCATCCAGCAACGTACAAACCTGGTATCGGTAGGCCTTGTGTGTCCAGTACTCGGCCCTCGGCATGAGGCAGTCCCGGCGTGCAGGGCAAATCCAATCCGGGGATCGACGCTACCCGAAAACCGATACTGCTGATCAGTAAATCGCAACGCAGTCGAATTCGTTCATCGGTGGGTTCAGAACGCTGAGCAAATGGCTCTCCAACAAGCCGCATGCGGCGCAGCAGCAGTTGACCATGTCCATCAGCATCGCGCTCCATCGCTTCAGGCACCAGCCCAAAATGCAAGTGCAATTCGCGTTGACTATCAAGATGGCTCTGCCGTACAACCCAGTCCCGCATCAGATCCATATTGCGCCTGGCCTGTTCACCCGAATGATGATCCAGCTCGGTTTGACAGGCAGCACCCAGTTCCAAGTACTGAGGCTCGACGCGTACTTCAACGCCCGGCAATTCGCCCAGCTCGCGCAGCTCACGCGTCGTGAACCGCGCTTGCACCGGCCCGCGCCGACCAATAAGGTGAACCTGCCGCACCTGACTTTTGCGCAGCTCAAGCAATGCACGATCGCTGATATCAGTGACCGCCAACTCGCTCACCGGACGACAGAGCACGCGCGCAATATCGATCGCCACATTACCGTTGCCGATAACGACAACATGCGGTCGCTGCAAATTAAAATCATCTGCAGGAACATCGGGTACACCGTTGTACCAGGCGACCATCTCGCGCGCGGTTCGCACCTCGGCTGGGGTCGCACCATTGAGTATTAGTCTCTCATCGGCTTGTGCGCCGTGCGCTAAAAGTACTGCCGAATACGTTGAACGCAGCACATCGAGCGATACGTCACGCCCGATCTCTACACCGCCAAAGAAACGCACACCCGGCATTGCGCCAGTACGCTGAAACAGCTGCGCCGGCGCTTTCAGTCGTTGATGATCGGGCGCGATACCAAACCGGGTAAGACCAAACGGCATGGGGTAGCGATCATACAGATGGACCTCCAAAGTTTGGTCAGCCAGCTTGAGCGCTTCTGCAGCATAGAAGCCTGCCGGACCCGCCCCCACGATCGCTACAGCCGTCATGCGCCGAAGTGCATTAAAGGCCCAAGGCAAGCCGCCGCGCTTCGGCGGTCTCAAGCGGGTTCTGCTTTTGCGTAATGATTGGCAAAACCTTGCTGCGCTCGGCATTAAGCGCAATGGAACTCCGCGCATCAGCGGGCAGATCAAATACATCGACGACCGCTTTCACAGGACACACGGGTACGCAGGCGCCGCAGTCGATGCAAACCACAGGATCAATGTAGAGCCTCAGCTCATCGGCATGAAAGCACTCCACCGGACACACCGCTACACACTCGGTGTAGCGGCAGTGGTCGCATCGGTCAGTAACGACATGAGGCACAGTAGACCTCAGGCAGCGGGAGAAACTTCGACACGAGTATCCGAGAACGCAGGTGAGCGTCCCAGATCGCCGTAGTGAGCTGGATTAGCGCTATTCACCCCCGCCCCGTCTGCCATTCCGGAACCCCAGTGACCCATCGCCGACTGCACAACACCCGGCGCTACATCAGTCGTAATATCTGCAAGCGCATGAAAACTTCCCGTGCTGCTCGTCACCGAGACACTTTGTCCATGCACAATACCTCGGCGGGCGGCATCATCCGGATGCATCGAAACCTGCTGCTTGCCCGCGTGAGAGAGCTGCCGATCCATATTGCCGTAGCCCGAATTGAGGAATGCATGCGACTTGGGTGAAATAAGCGTCAGTGGGCGCTGCTGATCGACCTTAGGGGGCGTCCACGAGGGCAGCGAATCCACCGGGCTACCATCCTGAAATTCTTCGCTACCCTGACGGAACACACCCAACACAAAATTACCACCGGCAGCCATCGACGCTTCGAACTCGACTTTGCCCGACGGCGTCGGGAAGCCACCCTCGGCGTGTGGCGCGTAATGCGCCGCATCCGGTAGATTCAAACGCGCCCAGCCTTTCTCTTTGAGACTTTCGTAGGTAATTCCCTGCAGCGCGGGCGCAGACCAGTCATACGATTGTTGAGCGAGTTCATCATCCGTCAGCGAGAACTGCGGATCGTCCATGCCCATCTCGCGTGCAAGGCGACGGAACAACTCCGTGTTCGGCACCGCTTCACCCAGCGGGGCAATCCAGGGCTGATTCATCGTGATATACAGATGGCCCCACGAGAACATCAGATCCAGTTGCTCTGCTTGCGTTGTCGCGGGAAGCACAATGTCAGCAAACCGCGCGGTGTCAGTGATGAAATGCTCACTCACCACCGTAAAGAGATCCTCACGCATCAGGCCCTTCCTGATCAGGCCCTGCTCTGCAGCCACCACCATAGGATTCGCGTTATAGACAAACAGCGAACGGATGATCGGTCCCTTGTCGTCGGTCGCCAGCAGATCTTGACCAATCTTCCATTGGTTGCGCACAGGCGTGCCCGGCTTGATCCATTCAGGCCGCATCAATTTGTCCCAGCGAATCGGGAAGGCCCACAGTGGCAGCTGCAAAATGCCGCCACCCGGCTTACGAAACGCGCCGACCAAGGCAGGTAATGCAGACAGTGCGCGCACCGCCTGCCCACCATTGCCGTTACGCTCAATCGCAACGCCAATGCGAATCGCCGAAGGCTGGGCTTTCGCATAGTCGTGGGAGAGAGCCTCTATCTGAGCGACCGTCAGCCCGGTAATCTCGGCAACGCGCGCGGGTGCATATTCCAGTGCGCGCTTGGCCAGCGCATCAAACCCCACGGTATATTTTTCAACATAATCATGATCAACCAGTTCATCACGAATGATCACGTGAATCATGCCCAGCGCCAGCGCCGAATCTGTACCAGGACGAAGCGCAAGATGCACATCGGCGGCCTGTGCCGAACGCGTACGCACGGGATCGATCACGATCACCTTGGCACCACGCTTTTGCGCCTCTGCGACATAGGGCCACATATGGACATTGGTGCTCATGGGGTTGGAGGCCCACAGCAAAATACAGCGCGAATGTACAAGGCTCTCGGGATCCAGTGCGGCCGTGGGTCCCAGCGTCATGATGTAGCCGGTGCACGCACCCGAATCACAAAAGGTCCGCTCTGAAATGGCAGCGCCCAACTTGTTAAAGAAAGGGTCACCCACATTGAGGCCGTTAATCGTTCCCTGCGTACCGAGATAGCTGTAAGGTTGAATGACCTGCGGTCCGTGTTCAGCGATCAGCGCCTTCCAGCGGGTACCGATGGTACGCAGCGCCTCATCCCAACTAATGCGCTCGAAGCGCGCTTCGCCCTTGGCACCGACGCGACGCAGCGGGTAGAGAACCCGGTCGGGGCTGTGCACTCGCTCTTCGTAATGATTGACCTTCACACACAAGCGGCCGGCCGTGTAAGGATGATCAGGATTTCCCTGCACACTGATGACCCGACCTTTATCGACGGTGGCAACAATCGAGCAGGTATCAGGGCAGTCATGCGGGCAAGCACCCAATACGGTTGTTGGCTTTTGTGTCATGACTGTCCCCCTTATTAAAATTATGTGGAATCAAGTCTATGCACACGCGGAAGGGATGTGTTGACTCCAGCGGAACCGCTGCTTGATCCCAATGGCGAGCCGGCGGCTCAGTCCCAGCAGGAGACAAGCGGCGGCGGATTTGGGTGGCCGCGCGGCGCCGGTGTGTGCAGCGGCGTACCCGCGAGTATCCACGCTGACAGACATTCATCCGTCTCGCAGAAAGCCGCCGCAATCTGCGGGTTTCTGACCGAGGGTCCACTAAGCACTTTGGCTGCAAAGCCCATGAGATGCAGAGCATTGAGTAAATTCATGAGCCCTGCACCGGCCGACAACCATTGCTCATGGGGTGGCACATCAGGGACATCCGCCCTTACACGAACCACCATGGCCAGCAAAGCAGGGCCATTGAAGGCACGTTCCCTGGCCCGCTCGACAGCCTCGGCATCCTGGCCACGCTGCGCTGCATCAGCCGCAAACAGTTCGGCCAGGCGCGGCCGCTGCGCTTCCCCGACCAGCACAAACCGGAAAGGCCGCAGCATGCCGTGATCAGGAGCCCTTGATGCCACCCTCGCCGCTGCTTCCAATTGGGCCAGGTCTGGCGCCGGATAAGTCAGGTATTTGGGGCCAACCGAGTGACGATTTGCCAGACTCGCAAGCAGGTGTGCAGAATCAGGATCGGTAAGAAGTGTCGTTGTCATAATCACTCACAGGCTACAAGCCGCGCGCTAGAACATCGAAGCGAACATCCACTCTGACTATAGATCAAGTACCTGAAGCGTAACCAGCGCCTGATTGATCAGGGCGGAACCTGACCTTGACTGCACCACGCCAGTGCAGTTGGGCACCGAGACCTACCGTTGACGCCCTCGTGCCGCTCAGCTAGATTCTTTCTGATGGTAAACCACAAGCCCCCCACCCAAAGACTTCCTCAGACTCTGTCTTCGTCCCGGCAAGCGGTCGCGCTCGACACGCAAGCGGTGCGGGATAGCGAGCGGGTGGACTACTGGCGTGAGATGGTGCTTCGGTTGTTTGCCGATGTGCAGATAGCGGCGCCCGCTGAGCCAAATTTTCATGGCTCAATGCACTCCAACCTGACTGACGTCATGCGACTGACCCATGTGGCTGCTGCACCGCAGTCGGTGCAGCGTCTGCATCGTGATGCGCGCGAAAGTTACGAGGATTGCTACTTCGCGGTGCTGATGCTCTCAGGTAAACAGCGCATGCAACAAGATAACCGCCAGGTAGAAATACAAGCAGGCGACTTTGCCATTTACGACGGAGCGAGACCCCATCGGCTCGATTTCGATCAAGAGTGGAGCGAGCTAGTTCTAAGTATCCCGCGGCCGACGCTTAACCGCTTGGTACCCGGCATGAACAATCTCACATCACGCAAGCTGGCATCCGATTCTTCTTCAGGTGAAGTGCTACGAAATTTTCTTCAGTCCGTAGCGACCAACCTTCCTCGGTTAAGTGAAAAAGAATTAGCTTCATTATCTTTTCATGCACTCAACATGATTGGCTCGACGCTCACGCTCGATCATCCATTGGATGAATCCTCAATGGGTGCAAGAGAGGTTGCATTATTAAGAGCCAAGATGCTGATCGATGCCAACCTGGGAGACCCCTGCCTGGATACCAATCGGATCGCGCGACGTCTTGGACTGTCCGCACGCTACCTGAACAGGCTATTTAACTCAGAGCAGACATCGCTGATGCGCTATGTATGGAACCTTCGTCTGGATCGTTGCCGAGATGAGCTCATGCGATTGGGGCCGGGGCAACACCGAGTTTTGGACATCGCGCTTCGCTGGGGTTTTAGCGACATGTCCCACTTCAGCCGTGCCTTCAAATTACGGTTTGGAATCTCGCCCAGAGACTGCCGCGCGGCGAATTAAGAGAACGCAATTGCTGTGGGTAGAGTAGCTGGTAGGGTGTGCTGTGCAAGTGGCCTACCTCATGATCGCCAAACAAAAGTTTTTTACATCTGACGAGCTGATACTGTAACAGTAGCTAACCAGCCGCTTTACCTGTGCCAAGCACATGTTTTTGGAATCAGACTCTTGCACTGAGTAGCAGTACGATTCTTGCGACTTGACTATCCCGAGGAAAAAATTCTTTTTTTCAGTATTTTGAATCGAGTCACAATAGGATTCATTAGCCCACACCGTTGTTGACAACAGCAGAACTAGCAAAATGTCCTAATTTTCGTCGATTCTCTCGACAGCTTACAATCTGATCAGAAAATTTTCGCTGACCTGCCGGGCTAATTCAAAAGCAGGCCGATATTCCAGCGCGTCGATCGCTTCAAACTGAATTTTTAGGATACTTTCTCTTTCATGCAGTTGCTTGATAAAACTATCCCGATGCCGGGTAAGGTAGGTTGCTGCTGTACGTAGACTGTCAGGGTCTTGGTCAATCACTAATGACAGATCGAACAAATCCCGGGCAGTTGCAGCATATCCGCGATGCCAGAGCTTTTTGGCGACAATCTCAGCAGCTGTCTCGACGCGCACATCTCTTCCTTCTAATTGCCACCATTCATACGGATTTTGCGTAAGATTTCGCGATGCTACAAAATCAATCTCACCCTCGGCTCGAATCAATTTGATATAGCCAGCGGTCTCTACGTAGTCCTGAGACACCTCGGCCGCCACATCGCTGAGTCTCTGATTCACATACCCAAGGAACTGCGGATATGGCACGAACACATCAATGTCTTTGCTCCTCCGGTGTCGGTATCGAAACATCAGAACGGTGCCGCCCCCTAAAGTCCAAAATGGATCGGCGACACCAGAATGCTCCTTCATGCTGTCGATCAGTTTGAAGGCGTGCTTCAGCAGGATTTGCCAAGGGCCCTCGATGAGATTCGTGGGATGAAACACTTCCGGGTTAGTCATGTTTCAGGCCCAAGCCTTTCTGGTTGAACGGAATGTGCGCGCCCATTCGCTCACATGTTTCCAGATATGTTTGGGCGGAATCGACGATTGTTCAGCAGCTATCTCTACGGTCGAGACCATCAGACCCAGTGGTGCTTCGTCAATCAGGGTAGCGACATGAGCATCCCTCCCTGGGGGTATCTTCCCCGTGGCGAGTGCTTCCACTAATTCTTCCACAGTCAATGGATCCCGGTAGCTAACACTGGCGGTCCGGCTCGCCATCAATGCGGCATTCACATGAGGCCCTTTATGAGCCTCAGCCTGGAGAGTCAGCCCTATCAGCTCCAGCAACTCATTCACTTTCGCGATGCCAAGGTCCGAGAGCTTTCCGGCTTCGAGCAGGTTGATCGTCGTGCGCGATAAGCCAGCCATCTGGGCCAAACGTTGTTGGCTCAGTCCAAGAGTTTCTCTACGGCTACGCACCAGCCCGCCAAGTTCCTGAAAATTCATGGCCCGCTCTAGATAATAAATGTTCAGTATATTGAACATAAATAATCAATTCAAGGAGAATTGGGACGAATTTGAGCTTGTCGTAGGCGGCGGCGCAAGGAATGTTTTCATTAGATTAACTAATTGAAGGAAAGAGCACCGCCCATCCCCTCATACGCTTCACATCTGGCTTGGATCCAGGCAAGTCCACTGCCTGTCAGCAAACTTGAAATCCTGCAGATCCCGGCTATCAACCTTGAAGCTCTCATCGAAACGTCAAGTGCTGCTTTACGTTTGTTATGAGCTCGCTTTACAATTAGGGGCCCCATGGAGGACAATTCTTGATAGCACCCAATAAGTTGGCCCAAATTGGGCGGTTGATCGCTGCTAACCCGTCGAACGTCGCGGCGCGACTAGCCGAGGCCGAGGGAATCACCCGACAGGCAGCGAGTGCCAGGCTGGCGGCTTTGCGAAAAGAAGGCGTTATTTCAGTGGAGGGACAAGGGCGTGGAGTTAAATACGCACTTCTGGAAACAGTTCGCGACGTACGGAGTTACCAGATCGATGGATTGTCAGAAGATCGGGTGTGGCGCGAGCAGTGTGCGCCCCATGTTAAAGACTTGCCAGACAACGTTAGAGGCATCTGGCATCACGGCATCACGGAAATGGTCAATAACGCGATCGATCATTCAGGATCCGTCGCGGTTCAGGTCGGCATAACCAGAGACGCCCTAATGACCCGTGCGTGGGTCGCAGACCAGGGCGAAGGGATATTTCTGAAAATTCAGCGCGCATTAGATCTGTATGACGCTCGCGAATCAATCCTTGAACTCGCAAAAGGCAAATTCACGACCGATCCTGTAAATCACTCAGGTGAAGACATTTTTTTCTCCTCAAAGATGTTTGACCGTTTCACCATCCGCTCAGGTGCACTACTGTTTGCGCATGACAGTGAGCACCCGGATGTCCTTTTTGAGGAAAAAGACTCAGAGCAAGGAACGATCGTCACTATGGAGTTGGCAAACGATAGTGAGCATACAACGAAGGAAATCTTCGACCAATTTGCACTGCCAGAAGAGTATTCGTTTGCTAAAACAATTGTGCCAGTGAGATTGGCTCAGTATGAAGGGGAAAAATTAGTCTCTCGCTCACAAGCCAAGCGACTGACGCGGCGATTTGAGCGGTTTCAAACAGTCATATTGGATTTTTCGGGCGTTGAAGAAATAGGTCAGGCGTTTGCTGATGAGGTATTTAGGGTGTTTCAAAATGCAAACCCGGCGATCACAATGACCCCAATTAAAGCTACCGATGCTGTCCTGTCAATGATCGGAAGGGCTCGGAGTGGGCTTGAGCGAAGGTAACACTCTTATTCTGGCCATAAAAGAATTTCTATAAAGCACTTTGTCAGAGGAAAGCTATTGCTTACAAAGTACCCAGCGTTACAGAAATATCGGCGCAAACAAAAGTCCCAAATGAGATTAATTGGTCGCTTGTAGTTTGAGTAAACGGTTCCGTCTGCACATGAACCGGATTCATTTCTTAAGACGCAAAGTTTTCTCGCCACGAGTCACGGCGATCCAGCGGCTATCACTACCGAGCAGCTCACTATGCTTGCTGGGGTCGCAAAGTTTGCTGGCATCAAAGCATAGAGATCACTTCTCGGAGATACAGTAATTACCCACAGACTCAAATCCTGAGGGACAACTCATTGCCGCCCTCCGTATCGCCAGCTTCGCACCTGAGGTGGCAACACAATAGTGGCCTTGGTCCAGATAGCCTTCAGGACAGTCCTGGAATTTCACAAAAGCGAACGGGGCATTCGCCCCCGGAACACACTGATTTCCTTTAGCGCTGTACTCTGCAGGGCAGTCACCGGCTTTGGGGATTTCACTGGGGGCTGGTAACGCTGAGAAGGCTAGTGAAGAAGTCAGGAGAAAAATAGTAGTTACAACGGCACGATACATAAAAGCCTTACAAGTGAAATATAACCCTGGGATTTTATTCGAATACCAGACTGAATGAGCTGAACCCATTTCGATAACTATTTTTTAATCAGAAACCTGACAAAGCACCGAACTCCTGTTGTCGATATACTGCCCTGACAAAACACACTGGAGTATTTCATGAGCGAAAACAATCGTGGGGATCTGCTGATCGGCTCGGGCGTCGTGGCTAAAGGCACTATGACAGCGCCGGGGCTGATTGAAGTGGATGGCACCGTGGATGGAATACTGCGAGCCAAAGCAGTTAACGTTACAGTCAATGGGGTTCTGACTGGCGATACTGCCGCTGACAATATTCGTGTAGCGGGGCAGCTCATGGACAAAAGCACTGCGCGCCAATCGTTACTCGTCGAAGCTACCGGGCAGATATCGGGCGATATCGTTTATGGCGACCTGGAGATACGTAAAGGGGGCAACATTGCTGGCAAAATCAATTCGCGCGTACCAGAGTGATTAGTACTGTTCGGGCCGATTGATTATTTTGTGGTGGCCAAGCAAAAATTTTTACGTTCTGCAGGGTCGCGCTGAAGGCGGAGGCGCAAGGAATATTTTCAGTAGATTAACCAATTGAGGAGAAGGGCTCCGCCCCTTCCCCCATACGCTTCACAGCTGGCTTGGATTCAGGCAAGTCCACGGCCTGTCAGCAAACTTGAAGTCTTGCAGATCCCCGCTATTCAGGCAGTCTTGCGCGAACAGGTGGTAATCGATGTAATACCGTGCCGGTTCAGGGATGCCCGGCAGATAAATCTCATCAAACAGATCGATCGCAGCGTCACGAAGCGATGATTTCGTCAGCATGACCTCATCGACCTTCGGCAAGGCATCCTCTGCCGAATAGCCTAGTTGAGCGCACAGAAAAAACAGCGCAGCTTTCTGCCGCTCATCCAGATCTTCAATCTCGAACCACAGCGCCAGATTTCCTTGATTGATACCGCAGATCGTGAACAGCTCTGGTTCGTCGCCATCGACAAAGATGATTTGAAACTCCTATACAGGACGCACGAAGCAATCCGTGGCCTGCTCTAACGCTTCACAGTATTGATCGATATCCGAAAAGTAGAAACCTTGAGCATCCGAGTTAAAAGGTTGTACATACAGAACAGTCATAATCGCCTCCTGGCATAGGTGGTTAAAAACATCTGCCTATGCCGAGTTCTCTTCGCTTCCCCTTCGGGGACGGGAGGGGGAGGTTTACCGAATGGAGTTAACCGCTCTCTTCTGGCGGCCTGTTGCTCTGCCCACGCTGTCGTCCCCTTCACCCCAGTTGAGGGGCGCAGCGTGGGCATGGCAGGCTGTCAGAGATGAATGTAGTGATTACAAATGAAGAGCAGAGAGACAGCCAGTCATCGCTGGCATGGAGAGGCCAGCATTTACAGGGGTGCGGGAATGGACATGCAGCACCCTGCTGCTATCACATGACAAGCGCAGATTGGGGGGGATGATTGCTAATTAGATTCATATTGCCGTTGATAATCTTCCTGTGTGTTGTCAAAACTTTTAGCGGCGCTTTAATTCTTTGAATGAAGGATCTATACCCAAGAATCCGTCACCTAGACTGTCCTAATAAGAAGTCATTTTGGGGTTTTATTTCCTCCGGGTATTGGGTAGTCGCCTCCACCGTGCCTTCCTCGCGCTGATTTGCTGCTGAGTGATGTTCGAGTACACGGACTTACCTTGAATCCGGCAACAAGGTTAAATTATGAAATGTGCTATTTCCAAAATTAGCGTTGATCTATTTGTTGGTTTTCTGGTTCTCGCATCGATATCCTACGCACAGAATAAGGACTCTCAGTATTCCGCTGGGGTAGACCCCAAATCTCCCGGTGAGCAGATACTTGGAGAGAAAGGGGGGTCTAATTCTTCACAGGAGCAGGGATACAAAGCTAAGTTGACTATTCCTATTTTCGGGCAGATAGTGGTATTTTCCTTTCCAAAAGGATTTACACCTATCTCAGAGAAGAAGAATAATTTTCAATACTTGCAGGAATCCGTGCTTGCGGGAGAAAGCGGTGATCAATGGACACAGATGATCACGGTTACCGGATTAAAAGGGGCATCTTCAAACGAAAAACTCACCCCGGAAATCTATGCCGACCTGTTTGCAGATCTTTTCAAGAGGGCCTGCCCAACGTCATTTTCACTAACAAAATTGACTGATGTAAAAATTGATGGCTATAAAGCATCAAGCATGATGGTTAGCTGCGGTGAAGTAATTCAAAGCAAGGTTCCTTCATACAGTGAGTCTACGCTTTTAGTGGTGATCAAGGGTGAGGTTGACTACTACACGATTCAATGGGCTGAAAGAGGCAGTCCATCGCGAGTACCTATTAAGTATGATGAGTCTAAATGGAAGCATCGCCTTAAATCGCTCGCTCCCATAAATTTATGCCCCAATCCTCCGGGGCAACCGATTATTGGTGTAGATTGCACTGCTAAATCACGACAGACACCGTAAAAAAGAAGCTAATATTCACAGTGCGCGGGAATAGACATCCGGCACTCCGCAGCTGCCAGAAACGAATTCCTTCTCCAAAATCCCGCTGCTGACTAATGTTCCAATATCCTTCAGGCCTGAACCAGTAATGAGGATGACAGAATGGTCATGATTTGGACAATCCGATTTACTGTACGCCGCATACGCTGCCGCAGCTCCCGGCTCGGCAAACACTCCTGTAATGCGGGCTAACGCTAGCAGTACCAGTAGCTTCAATCGCTGCGGAGCATTCCGCTGGACAGAAAGAATTAACGGTTCCTGGAGCCGGACGCCGGAGGTGAGCGTGCAGCCACGCTCTACAGCTTGCTGGAAACGGCTACAATATCGGAAGTCACGTGACCATAAGCCATTTCCAATGGATTTGAGCTTGCAATAGCTCTCTGCTGGGAATGTCGAGACATGCCAAGTATTTGACTTCCACTTTGGCTAAGGCAGCAGAGCATCAAGGAGCGACAGCTATTGTGTTAGCTAACGCTGCCTCACGTATTTTTGCTCCCCAAGCGACAGGCTTTACGGCAGGGAAAGGTCAAGATTCCTCAATTGGATCGAAGTCTGTATTAGAGCTGATGACCAAGTCTTCGACGAAATCAGTTGAGTGATTATCAAGATGCTCGGATGGGACAATTTTCATCTGCCCATGCTCGACCAATATCAAGCGCAGAAGCTATCGCCTCATCTTGCGTACTGTAATTATCGCGCCCAATTAAGGTGTGTTCTCGCGTGATTGCCTTGGCATGATCCGTGATGACACATTTTGCTGACCACGATCCATCTTGCATCTGTTGCCCATAGCCAGAGACAATTATTTGTCCGTATTTTAGTTTCATATATAACCTTTCAAACTTGGTAAGCAGCGTATATTCTCTCGAAGGCGGTATTCAGCCCTTCCTGCTTTCGCCCCTATAAGACCGGACCATCGGCGTTAGTAACTCACCGCCTGCTTTTCTCGAAACAGCCTTGTGGGTAAATAGCCCAAGGCACTATGCGGATGCCGCGTATTGTAATGCTCGAACCAACCCGCCAATTGCCGCATCACCGTTTGCGCATCGGGTCGATATGCAAGATCAGCATAGTCGCGCTTGAATGTTCGGACGAAGCTCTCTGCCATCCCGTTACTCTGCGGGCTGCGAATCCACGTCGTCACCGGCTTCAATCCGAGCTCCCCGGCAAACGAGCGCGTCTTCGCCGCCGTGTAGCAGCTGCCGTTATCGGTCAGCCATTCCAGATCACCGGCCGCCTTGCTGTTGGCACCGAAGCGCGATTCGACGGCTTGCATCATCAAGTCACCGACCAAGTCGGCGTCAATGCCCCTGGTCGTCGCGACCCAACTCATCGCCTCCCGGTCACAGCAGTCCAATGCAAACGCAACCCTTACCCGCTCGCCGTTATCGCAGCCAAGCTCGAACCCATCAGAACACCAACGTTTATTGCTGGTGTCGACCGCGATTCGGCCATCATGCCGACGGCTCGATACCGGCTTGTCGCCGCGCCGATGCAGCAGCAACCGGTGATCCCGCATCACCCGGTAAATCCGCTTATGGTTGGTCTGCCGGCCATTCAGTCGCAGCACCGCCCACACGCGGCGGTAGCCATAACTGGCGCGATCACGGGCAATGTCTTTGATCGCCTCGAGCAATTCTCCATCATCGGGCTGGGGCGGCGCTTTGCGCCTATCCTGCCAATCTTCCGGTCGATTCAGCCGTTCCAACACGTGGCTGCGCGCTACACCAAGGGCCGAGCACACGGCTCTTACTGCTCGTCCCCGGGTAATGCTGGCGAGCGCGCAATCCACTTTTTTGCCTTGGCAAAGTCCACGGCTTCCTTGAGGATCTCGTTCTCCAGCGTCTTGCGTCCCAGTGCCGCTTCCAACTGTTTGATGCGCTTGTGGGCATCCTGCAATTCTGAAGCGGGCACCACCGGTTCATTCGACCCGACTGCCACCAGCGAACCTTCCAGATACGCTTTACGCCACTGGAAGAGCTGGCCAGTGCTGATACCGGCTTCCCGGGCCACGAGCGAGACCGACATCCCCGGTTCGGTGGTTCGCTTCACCCAGGCCAGTTTCTGTTCCGGGGTCCAGCGCCTTCGTCGCTGCACCCCGGTGATGATTTCTATTTTTGAACCGCTCCCTGTAGACATAGGTATATCCATAGTCGTATTCCTATCCGTTAGTTTAAGGAATACCGATGGATCGGTCTTCTAGGGGGCTAACTCACTTCCCGATTTGCTGACTCATGTCGAGTAAGTTCCATTAGCCTTGCTAGGTCTTCCTTAATCTTCGTACTTACGCTGACGGATAACCCGGGCTGGAGTAATCTCACAAGGGTCACAATATCGTTAAAGTGTTTCCGAATATCCCTTGAATTGATCGCGGCTCCGGCCTCTTTGGCAGAAGATAGATTCAGCCAAGCCTGAGCCTTCAGGGGAATCAACCCGACCTCTGTGATGACAGGCAGCCCGTCAACAACCCGCCGATTCGCAAAGATAAAATCGTAGTATTCGTCATCCAGCAGAATCGCCGATAGGCTGGAGACCAATTCATCAGCCGGAATCGGCGTCAAAGTACTGCCCGACGCAATTTCGATGTTATCTGGCGCTCGCGCAAACAGCTCGATCATGTAGGGGAAATCCTCTTGTGCCGGCTTCAGGAAGCGAAACAAACGTGGTTTGCCCGTGTCCTCGGCCTGCCGGATCTCATACCCCCCTTCCCTGACAAACTCCCAAAAAGTCGCTACAAACTCGCTGCTCAGCACCTCGACATGCAGCACCACATCGAAATCCTTGGTTTGCCTGAAATCTACCCCAGCCTCATTCATTACGAGACTCGCTGCTGTACCGCCGATCAGAACATACTGGTCAGGGAATTTGCCGAACCACGTCCTGAACATATCCAGCCCCCTTACCATCTAAGTTCCTTCATCATTTCATCCAATGACATCTGTACCCGATCGTCAGGATCATCCTTAAGGCTAGCCCAAAGAGAAAGCGTATCCACAAGCTTCGACTTCTCGACGATATCCGGTCGATATGTCCATATTTGAAGTTGCGCGTGTCCAGGCGCAGGTTGCGGGATGTGAGGCACCCCCCCCTTAATCCTGCTCCAATCGGTGCTACTGACTGCGTAGCATTTCTCATCGGGTGGCGCCAGCATGCTCCGCATCCCAAGAGCCGACAAGCCAGCGAGACGCATCGAAGTATCGATGAATTGTTGATTTATCCAGACCGTATTCTTTACTGGTGTCTTGAGTCGACTTTGAATTTTTTGCCATGTCTCCTCGTGTGTTAGCAAAAGCTCTAGACCGACAAAGCGATCTTTGACAAAGCTCTCAACAAGACCTGTGCCGACAAGTTCTCGAACTACGCGGGTGACAGACATCTTTGAATAACCTAGCGGTGAACAGATATCGTCCACCCTCACCTGCTGTTTAAAAGGATGATTCAGCAGCCACCAGATCAGGAATGCCTGCGTCGATGGGTTGAAAGCTTCTACTCGTTTGATCCGTGCCTTGCTGAAGTACTCGCGCAGATCAATACCGAGGTCGGGCAGATACATTTGATTGCCCGGAACTATAAAAGCCTGCTTTTGCTCAATCAGGTTTCGCCGCTCATAAGGCTCTAGCGCATCCGGGCAGTAGGCGACGGGTCGACCCAGTAACATTTCCGCTCGCGACAATTGCGCCCGAATGTTCTTCAGGGAAGGCTTTTGCTCGGTTTTCGGGCGAGCCAGCACCACCGGGATCCCGGCAATTGCTGTGGACAGGAATTCGAAAACGTCCTGCAGCAGAAAGGGAAGCTGCCCGGCGTCTGGACAAGGCCGAATCTCGGTGGAGGCCGAGCCAAGGACTTCCTGCAGATAAGTGGAGAGCTGGGGTGTCATCGCCGTATGATAACTTAAAAATGCACGTTAACAGACTTTATGTTAACGTACAAAATAAATGTTAACAATGGGGCGCATGCAGCAATCTTGGAGCTCTCGAGGCAGGTTTCATTGTCACATTAACAATGAAAGCGTCTGAAATTTCTCGAATAGTTCGCGCTAAAGACCAACTATTCAGATTTTTTCTGGATGGAATACTGCGAGCCAAAGCAGTTAACGTTACAGTCAATGGGGTTCTGACTGGCGATACTGCCGCTGACAATATTCGTGTAGCGGGGCAGCTCATGGACAAAAGCACTGCGCGCCAATCGTTACTCGTCGAAGCTACCGGGCAGATATCGGGCGATATCGCTTATGGCGACCTGGAGATACGTAAAGGGGGCAACATTGCTGGCAAAATCAATTCGCGCGTGCCAGAGTGATTAATACTGTTCGGGCCGGTTGATTATTTTGTGGTAGCCAAGCAAAAATTTTTTGTATCCGACGCGCTGATGTTGTAACAGTAGCTGGCTTGCCGCTTTACCAGTGCCAAGCACATGTTTTTGGAATCAGACTCCTGCACTGAATAGCAGTTCGATTCTTGCGACTTGACTATCCCAAGGCAAAAATTCTTTTTATCAGCATTTTGAATCGAGTAACAATAGGATTCATTAGCCCGCACCGTTGTTGACAACAGCAGCAAGAGTAAAGTCACATAGTTCATATCCCGCTCACCTCAGCAATAGCAGCGCGACAGCGCAAGCGATCAACACATAAAGTGGTGAAAAAATTTTGACGTTCTGCCAAATCACACTGTCATCTACTTTCTTATATTTTTTTAGGTAGTAGGTGTGAACAATTGGCGCAAGCAAGATTACGCCAAATTCAATCAGCAGCTCAATACGTTCGCCTGTCATATATCGTTTTTGTCGGTCAATGAGAAATACGAGTATAGCCGCTGGCTTGTTGGCTTAGCGGTTTGATCAGACCTGACCCAACAGTCCCGGCTCATACATCTCAGCGACCCAGTGGGCGGCTCGCCCGTGGCCAGACCATATCAGCGATAGAGAATATAACTATTTAATCGACCGGTATGCTGGCGCCCCCCTGCCCGGCGCTGCCTGAGACGATTGTCATCAACTTATCGAGAGTTGGGAAAGTGCCTGTGCTGCCGCCGCCACTGTCTTTGTCGGCTGGGAAGTAATCCGGGGCGAAGTGTGTTTTGAAATCGACTACGTCGACGAGTACGTTACCTGTCGATATTAGGCCTCCAAGCGAATCAGCCGGATTGACCCAGCAACATACAGGAGAACTGGTGTTTTCCAAACTTCGAACATCGGAAGACTGGGAGGCCGGCAGAGTAGCGACGCATCCCAGCTTCTGGGTATTGTTTTAGCTGAGGGTTCGCAGCGATACAAAATTCTGTAAATGAACTCGTCCTGTTTGTTTGATCTTTGGATGTGACACAACGCATGTCAGCAGGCTAATCTCGCTTCAGCGGTTCGATGTTTGGCTTGCTTTGGGGCAAAGCCTTGGCAATGCTCAGGATCCCCAACAGACAGTTTTGTGACGGCGCATAAACAGAGCGAAAATAGGCCATTGATACGATCAATTTAGTTGTAGTTGTAGCTACCAACTCAACCTGATCTCAGTCAAAGTCTGGTCAGCATCATCAGAAATGTGTTTTTCTTTTAATTTTTTCACTTTAAATCCGAGTAACGAGTAAATCTTTTCAAAAGCTCTCGGTGAGGGGGATGCAAGCTCTATTTCATCATTTAGCAGAAAAAAATCGCCAGAATCGTTGATCAACTCAATAATTAACTCCTGTTTTCCCTGGTTAGACATTAATATAATTCTGTTTTCAATGAAATCTAAAAATTCTTTTCCAGTTGTAGAATTAAACCATAACAGTGTCCCAGGCGAAAGAAATCTCGAACCAGAGTCCTCTGATAAAAAAGAAGCTTTAGCTTGTTGCCACGTAAGTCTCATTGATAGGATTTTATAATCGTCAATATTTTCTTCGGTACGCAGGGTACGAAAATCTTTATCAACCTGAATAAGGTTATTTTCAATTAAATAAATTTTATTTTTTAATTCGTCAATATTTTCACTTGCGGATTGATGAATTTCTTTAATAGATAGAATAAAAGATCGAAGCTTGCCTTGCTCTTTGAAATTATTTTGTTTTGTCAAAAAAAGCTGATCTCGCTCAGCATTTTTTACAAGCTGCAAAGATTCAAAAACTGATAGATGCCAATCGGGCTTAAGTAATGGTCGGTGAGATTGCAGACCTGGCAGCCAGTCGTACACTCTAACAAGCCATGATTTATTAGCCGAAAACTCACAAAGATCATCGACGAGTCCCTCGATTTTTGTCGATGCTAATTCTGCAATTGAGTGAATATTGCTTCGAAGTGTTTCTATTTCAGATTTTTTCCCTTGAATGACTTTATCTGAGGTCGTGCAACGAACCTCAACGAAAAAATCCAGCTTTATAAATTCAGCCAAACAGAACTTCAGGAAATCAGAGTCCTTATCAGAAAATTCAAAGAAAATTTCATGATTAATTGCTGCAATAGTTAATTTTTGAAAAATTTTTTTGAACTTGGCTTGAAAAGCCCTTGCTCGTAAATTTTTATGAAGGGTATCTTGCTGAATTTTTTCAGAAAGGTTTTTCGCTCTCTTTGCATTGATTCTTGAGCTATTCATATTGGTTATATTGTTCAGTAAATACTTTTCCGAACGCCGGTTAGATCTGATACCTTCTGAGCATGGCCTCTCTTTTTTTGAATGTATTCCATAATTTATTCAACGACTAAAGCCTATCTAATTCGCTAATAGTTTACTAATTTGAGCGTTAACCTATTCAAAACGTCCTATGAATGGTGTTCAAAATTCGTGTTTTCGCTATTAGTGTTTTCGCAAATTCTTGATTTTCCGTTTCATCTAATCTCTTCCAAGGCACTTCTTTAACATTATCCCAAGGTACTAGTGAGCCGCATCCTCGGTAATTAACACGATGGCTGACTTGGTAAGTTTCAACGTGATGCCACATGCCTAATCATGATGGGTAGCTTGGAATGACTACTCAGTCTCCCATTTCTGGAACGTCCCAGTCCGCCAAACGTGCTTCGCCGGTCTGGTAGAACTGCTTCACCAACTTCACGTAGTCGAGGAAATCCCGATTCTCCGTGGCTAGCCGATTTGCCATATCCCAATCGATCTCATCCCTTTCCCGGGCTGGAATCAGTACCTGACTTTCCGCCGGGTTGTCAGCATCCAGCTTGATCAGGCCAATGCCATGGGCCGCGAACAGCATTCGCAGCTCCTTCAATGTGTCCTGCCCCTCGATCTCAGCAGCCACCAGGTAGCCAAAGTTGGACCACGAGGAGTTCGAAACAGACTGGAAGAAACACTCTCGGACGTTTGATCGGTTGATCAGTAGTTTTACCTCGAACGACCACAACTTGGTGCGCTTGTCGGAATACTGATTGACACAGTCCTTGACCTCTTGGTGCCAGTCCGCGCCCAAGTCCTCCATGCCGACCAGATCCGGGAAGAGCCAGCGGTTACCGTTCGGACCGCGCTTGTTCGATGAACGCTTCTCGTCGATGCGCTTTGAGTACACCCCAAACTCTTCCCACAGATACAACGATAGCAGAGGGTACATAGCGTGCTCGCCGGGCTTGGTATCGTTCAAGTGAGCTGTGGGTGGAGCAACCGCGCTCTCTGACGCCGCCACCTCGGCACTGTCTGATTTTTCGGAGTAGTAGTACTTCCGTGGGCGGCCCTCGGTTGTCTTGAGCTCTGGATACTTCTTCTGCAAACGCGGGCGCTGCGAGCCGATCTCCGCGACGAGCTGCTGCACCAGATCAGCATCCGACTTGATGTAGTCGCCCTGGCTTTTGGCCCGTTTTTCGTGACACTCCTCGGGGAAAGTTTCGAATAGCCATTCCGCAATCTGCCGCGCAGTATACTTCTGCTCTGTACGATCTTTAAGGAAATCGACCACTGCCTGTCTTAGATTCAACGCCATGCTTCTCCCTCCGGCTTATCTCTTGGCTGCTTCCGTCAACAGGTCGCCAACTGAACGCGTGACCACATAGCGTGCCGGATTCTCGCCAACTGCCAGCGCGTGGAAATGCGCCTTGCCACATTCGATCTTGGCGCTCTCCTTATCCCGCAGGTCATCGGTAAACAGGCTACTCTTGGTTTCCACTACGAAGTAAAGACGCTGCGCGCCGTCTTCTTCCACCAGCACGGCCCAGTCGGGGTTATAGCTACCTAGAGGGGTTGGCACCTTGAACCAGCCCGGTAGCTTTGCATACAGCTTGATCGTGTCGTTCTTCTCCAGCGCGTGGGCAAAGTCTCGCTCCGTCGTCGAGTCGTACACCACATGCTCGTGAATCGATTTTTGGGTATCCATCAGCATGTTCTTGAGATAACCAGTGAGCTCTTCCTTCTCGAACAGCTCCTGCGCGTAGACGTGCTGGTCGCCCAACTTCTGGTACTTGATGCCGTCGACCAGGGCCATCCGTTTACATCGATTGATCGTCTCGGCAGCCAGCTCGATGAACTGCTGCGGGTTACGCTTGAAGTCGTCCAGGCGCCCACTTCCGGTCAGGATGCTGGTGATCGTGCGACGGGTCAGATGCGTTCGATCCTGCAGGTCCGTCAGCAAGTCCGGCAGCTCAATATCCGTTTCATCCAGCACCACCGTTGCTGCACCCGCTTTCTCTGTCGCTTGAACACCCGCCTTGCCAATGGCAATATCGGCCTTCCGCCATTGCAGACGCGCTTTCGCAATCGCAGGTGCCTTTCGCAGAGCACTGATGCAATCAGTGATCAGCTTGGCGTTGTCAAATTGCACGCGATAGGTGGTCTGATGCTTGATGCGATCCCATAGCGCCTTGAACTCGTCACTTAGGTATATCGCCTTGCCATCCTGGCCTTTGCGCAGTGGAACCTGTTTGCGCTCATCGGCATTCTTGATCTCCAGGCGGCCAGACACCTTGCGCAACACCTCGGCAATCTGGCCCTTCTGGGAATCAAACTCGGCGGGTAGCACCAGGGTGCCTTCCTTGAGCGCTTTTTTCAGCGAATCCTGCACCTTGCCCTTGGCGTCAATGTGGCCGGCGGCCTTCAGATGCTCCCACAACGCCTTGGATTGCTCGACGCCCAAGGGCACGGTCTGCCCGTCCGGTGCCGTCACGGCGATGGCGGCAAACTGGTGATGCTCGACAATGCCAAAACGTATGCCGGTATCCGCTTCGATCTCTTTCTGCAGGTTTTCGGCAAACTGTTCGTAGTTCTCCGTCGCCACTACGGTCAGGGTGTTGACCTCGAAGCCCCGCACCCGCTCACCGTGCTGATTCACGCACAAACGCAATCCGCGGCCGATGGTCTGACGACGTTCGCGCTCGGTCTGGATGTCTCGCAGGGTGCAGATCTGGAACACATTTGGGTTGTCCCAGCCTTCCTTGAGGGCAGAATGGGAAAAGATGAACTTGAGCGACGTGTCGAAGGTCAGTAGCTTTTCCTTCTCCTTCATGATCAGGTTGTAGGCGCGCTCGGCATTCTCGCGGTTACCCGCATTGTTCTCTGCGGTATCTGTCCAGCCGCCTTTCTTGTCGATGGAGAAATAACCGTTGTGTACTTCCTCTGCGGCGGCGTCCAGGTCGATCTCGGAGAAGAGGCTCTGGTAGGCCGGCAGCTTCGCGGCACGCCGATACTCCTCTTCAAAGATGCGGGCGTAGTCACCTTTGATCGGATTGCCGTCCGCGTCGTACTGGCGATACCTGTCCACCGCATCGATGAAAAATAGCGACAGAACCTTGATACCCAACGGTCGCAGGCGCTTTTCCTTGTCCAGATGCTCGCGAATCGTGCGACGGATCATTTCGCGCTGTACGGCCAGCGCATCCACATCACCGTGGGCTTGACCCGGCCTCAAGACCACTTCTCCACCGGGGTAACGCAGCTCCATGAACTCGTCACCCTTGGCCGTGTTGATCTCGCCGACGTGAAAATCGCCATAGATCGGACGCTTGGCAAGTTGCTCCAGGTCGTCACCATCAGATACGATGAGTTCCTGCCGCTTCACACCGCTGGCTGTAACCACATCCAGCTCGACCCTGGCACTGATGGTCCCGCGCTTGTTGGCCACCGATACCAAGCGCACGAAGGGCTTATTGTTCGCACCATCCACCGTCGCCGAGGCTACCTCGATCTGTTTGACCAGTTTTCGCTCGTAGGCATCGACTGCATCGAGGCGAAACACCATGTGATGCTTGTTCACGTGGGTCGCGGAATAGCGTAGCGTGCAGAGTGGATTCATCGCATCCAGAGCCTCTTTGCCGCGCCCCTCGAGGCCACCATCCACACTTTGAGGTTCGTCCACGATGACAATCGGCCGGGTCGCCTTGATCAGATCGATGGGCTTTTCACCACCGGTCTTTTCGCTGTCCTTGTAGAGGTTGTTGACGTCCTTCTTGTTGATGGCGCCCACTGTCACCACCATGATCTGGATGTTCGAACTGGTGGCAAAGTTGCGCACCTGCCCGAGCTTGTTGGAGTCGTAGAGGAAGTAATCGAAGGGCACCCCGGCGTAGAGTCCCTTGAAGTGATCCTCGGTGATCTGCAGGGTCTTGTAGACGCCTTCCTTGATTGCCACCGACGGCACTACGATAACAAACTTGCTGAAGCCATAGCGTTTGTTCAGCTCAAAGATCGTGCGCAGATAGACGTAGGTCTTACCGGTTCCGGTTTCCATCTCCACCGTGAAGTCGCCGGACGCCAGCGAGCCGGATGGGGGCAGACCACCCCGCAATTGAATGTCCGCTAGATTCTTGTGCAACTCATCGTCCAGTAGCGTCAGTCGGTTGCCGACACCCAGATCCGACTCGGCCATGCCCAGCGTCATTTGCTCAGGCTGTGTCCCGGGTAATAGGTCCGCCCCCACCGGCATCGGCGCCTTCATCGTCACAGTGAACTCGGTGCGGCACACCTCCTGGCCACGGAACAGGTCGCACACGGCCTCAATGGCCTGCATCTGGTAGTCAAGGTTGGGCTCGAAGTGAAGTTTCATAGCGCCCCCTCACAGACTGCGCACGTTCTGGATGCCGTGCTGCTCCAGAATGGCGGCAAGGTTGGTCTTGGCGACATCGTTTTCAAAGGCGCTATCGCGCAACACGCAGGTCGTGTCACCGGCGGGCGCCAGTTCCTTATGCCAGTCGATAATTCCTTGGGCCAGTGGCTCCACCTGCTCGCGGGTAATCTTCTCGGCAAGGCAGATCATCAAGACGCCGCCACCCACGGAATGCACCTCATGGGCCGCGATGGTTCGCTGCCCAATGGGAACGCACAGATCGAGACCTAGCTTTAGAAGCAATTCGTAGAGCACGTCAGCCTCTGAGCGCCCTTCGAGCAAATGATCCTGATGGTCGAGCAACGAGGCTTCCAGATCCGCAGGATTGGGGGTCCAGGCTCGGATATTGGATTGGTCAAGTTTGAAGACGCGGAAGCCGGTGTCGCCGACAAACAGGGGGTTGTCGGATTTGACCTTGGCTGCGGCGCGGCGTAAACGTTCTTTGGTTAGTTCGGCAATGGTGCGGGGTTTACCGAGCTTATCGCAGAAGTCTGCAGCGGTCTTTTGATCCTTATTGGCAGGATCAACTGGCTCCGGTAATTGCGCCACAATATAGCGTCGGCAGCCACTGTCAAATGCGTTTTGGGCCATAACCGCATGCGCGGTGGTACCTGAACCCGCAAAGAAATCGAGAACGATCGCAGATTTATCGCTTGCCGCCATTTCAATAATATGACGGATTAAGCCGACCGGTTTCGGAAAGCTGAATACCTTCTCCCCATCAAAAAGTGCCTTTAAATCTCTAGTGGCCTTCTTATTTCCTTCAAGTTCGGACCACAGGTTCGACGGCTGTTTCAATCGCCCCTCAAGATAGAATTTTTGATAAACCTGCCAGACTTCCCGGCCGTCCTTAGTAACTTTCTGCCATTCGATAAGTCCTTCTGACACCATCTCCTCGTAGCGATCTTTCCCGCAAATCCATCGACTTTCATATCCAGCGGGCGCTACCGGAAAAACCTGTTGCCCATCGGGTGCGGTTACGGCGTAGTACATGCTTGGACGATCTTCACGCCTGTCTTCTCCCCCAGTTCGACGTAGCGACCTTGTGAGGTACTTGCCGTTCGCATCTTCCTTGTCATAGATGGCCGCATCCTCGTCTGTGAATCCGACTCCACTTATTTCAACATCTGGCTGGCGAAGATAAATTAATATGTTGTCGGTCTCATTGACCAACGCTCGGAAGCCACCTCCTGTAGGGGTTCCAGTAACACGTGCAACACATCCCGCGTAACACTCCTGACCGAAAATGTCATCGCAGATTGCTTTGAGATTCGCCAGTTCGTTATCGTCAATTGAAATAAAAATTGCCCCGAGCGAAGACATGAGGTTTCTTGCCAGTTTCAATCGCGGATACATCATATTTAGCCAGTCGGTGTGAAAACGCCCGCTGGCTTCGGTATTGCTGCTGATCTTTTGTCCGCCTTCCATCTGACCCGTTAGTTCCAGATAATTCTTGATGTTGTCCTGGAAGTTGTCCGGATACACGAAGTCTTTGCCGGTGTTGTAGGGCGGGTCGATGTAGATCAGCTTGACCTTACCGGCATAGCTTTTCTGTAGCAGCTTGAGCACTTCTAGGTTGTCACCCTCGATCATCAGGTTCTGGGTAGTGTCCCAATCCATGCTCTCCTCTGGACAGGGCCGAAGTGTGCCGGTACTCGGTGTCAGCGCCAATTGGCGCGCGCGGCGCTTGCCGTTCCAGTTGAGTCCGTATTTCTCATCGGCATCGGTGACGGTCTGGTCACCCACCAGCGCCTTGAGCACATCCACGTTCACCGCCGTCCCGTTCGGACCTTCAGTAATGAGTTCCGGGAATAAGGCCTTGAGCTGGTGGATATTGCCCGTCACCAGATCGGCGGACTGGGCCTCGGGGCTGGCTGCCGTGAGTTTGTTCATACTGTTCTCCATCAGTCGTTCAAGCTTTAAAGCACAATGATTCAAAGTTGTCGGCGCGCGGCGGCCAGTTCGGCCTGTATGCGCTTTAGCGTCAGGTTCAGTTCCACCTGACGCGCAAGTTGTTTTTCTTTTGCCGCTTGTTTCCGCAGACTGCTGACTTCAGTCTCAAGCCGCTCACAATCAGCCAAGGCTTGCCGACGCGCCGCGGCCTGCTCCGGGGTCGTCGCGGGTTGGTAGCTTCCCGTCAGCCGGGAGGCGAGCAAGGCCTGGAGGCAATCCATCCATCCTTGATAGAGGGTCTGAAGCGTGGCTTGAGGTTGGCGCGTAACTGAAAGAGACTGGATAAAAGCACTATCAGCTTGGGCAGCTGCCGCAGGGTCAGAGCGAGAATAATCCGCCATGAGGTCCTCGGACAGCGAGGCCGCCACCGTCACCGATACCAAGCTGCCGTCGAGCACCACTTTGTCGGCCTCGTTCTGTGCCCAGCGTTTGTGGGCCAACGACAGGGTCAGCGATTGCTCCTCAATCAGCAGCAACAGCACCGGATAAGGCACGGCTCGGTGCACCAGCTCGGCGAGCCGCGAGTGACTTGCAGGTTTAACGACACCCCGCACAGTCACTGCCAGCACAGCGATCTCCAGGTACTCACGCAGCGTATCCCGGTAGTCGGGCACACCGATGGTGTTGGGCTTGAGCGCAGCGATCCATTGGATCTCTTCGATGGCCTCCGTGATCAGGCGCTTGTCTGCCGCCGTGGGGGCACCATTCTCCAGCAGCAATTTCTTGGGGATGCGCTGATCCACCCGGCAACCCTCGGGCAAGCGCAAGGCGTGGATAAGGGTTTGCACCGAAAGAGTTGATGCGGGGCTGACCGTCATGGCGTCTCGCTCTCCGGCAGGATCACCATAAACGCGACCACCTCGAAGTCATTGCTGCCGGCGAATTCACCTTTGATGGCGTGGGTGCCACCCGGCGTGAACAAGCTGGCGACGGCGCGTTCCTCGTTCTTGCCAGCGACCGAAGCGACCGCTGAGGCAAGCAGCTTCTGGGCATGACGCATGTCTTCCCCCTGCCTGGTCGCCTTGTCGAACCGGGCACAGGCGCCCGTGTCGGGAGCTTCGCGCCCGAGAGCCAGACGCTTAAGGCGATCGAGGATGTGCTTGGCCTGGGGGTAAGGCAGCAATACGGCGCCGTCGTCACCGACATGAACGAGGTAATGCGGTGCCAAGGGGTAGTCAGACTCTTTGGCTTTGTTGGCCGCCGGACCACAGGCTTGTAGGCAAAAGATCACGCCCGGCGGAATATCGGCATCCAGGGTGGTCGTGACGGCATGGGCGCCGAGCGGCTGGGTGTCGAGTTTGCCGGGGTGCGCCTTCAGGTACTGCGCCAGATCGATGCGGAAGTCGGTCAGGGTCAGGTCGGTAATCGACACCCCGGTGGACAGATCCTCCATGTCGATGACCGTGTCCTGCAATTTGAGCAGTTGCTTGCGCCGGTACTCCAGATCGTTCATCGGGTTGCCGGATTGCTGCTCGATGAGGTTCTCCTCACCCGTGGCGGAGATGTCGAGCAGCACCATGCGGCCGCTGACGCGCTGCTCCAGGTTGATGTATTCCTCCAGCTCCATGTTCGGCCAGAAGTTGACGAGTTGGATGCTCTCGTTGGGCGAGCCGATGCGGTCGATCCGGCCGAAGCGCTGGATGATGCGCACCGGGTTCCAGTGGATGTCGTAGTTGATCAGCCAGTCGCAGTCTTGCAAGTTCTGGCCTTCGGAAATGCAGTCGGTGGCAATGAGCAAATCGATCTCGCCTTCAGCAGCGAGCTCTTCGGGGCGCTCCTTGGCACGCGGGGCGAACGCCGACAACACGCCGCTCATGCTCTTGCGCAAACCGGGCAAGGTGGTCTGAATGCCGGCGCTGCCGGTCACCAGTGCGGCGTCAATACCCAGCGTGCTCTTGGCCCAGGGGGCGAGCTGCGCGTAGAGGTAGTGCGCGGTGTCCGAGAAGGCGGTGAATACGATGATCTTTTGGTTGCCGCTGTTGATGGGGTGGCGGCACTTGTCTTCGATCATCTGGCGCAGCGCAGCCAGTTTTGCGTCACGGGCGGCATCGACTTGTTTGGCCGCCGCCAGCAGTGTGGCCAGCCGGTTGCGGTCCTCGATCAAATCCTGTTTCCAGCGAATCAGGTCAACGTCGCCGAGCAGCACCTTGACCTTGCGCCCGACGAGCAGCGCCTCGAAAGCCGGGTCGTCTATGTCGACATCGGCGATGTCGATTTCCTCGAGCTCGTCCGTGTGCGATTCAATATGGGCCAACGTGGCCTCCACATCCCTGAGCTGCCTTTGGACCGTCAGCGTGAAGGACGACACTGCGCTTTCCATGCGCTTTAGCACATTGACGCGAAGCAGGTGAATCAGGCTCTCTTCGCGGTCCACCTGGCGGAAGAAACCTTCGCCTCCACGGACCTGTGTGCTGTACTTGGCATCGTAGGCTGCCTGCTTGTGTGGCAGCACGTAGCGCAGCGGGGCATAGCTGGCTAGTGTGAGGCGGCGGATCTCCAGATTAATGTCGCGGATGGCGCGGAACTCGCCGGCGAGGTCAACATCTGCTTTGATGTTGATTGGCGGAAGGCGATCCGGGAAACGGCCAGTCTCACTGGTGCCGTAGTATTTCTCGATGTGCCGCCGCGAGCGGGCTATGGTCAGGTGGTCCAGCAGAGTGAAATAGTCGAAGCCCAACATTTCAACCAGCTTCGATGGCGTCTTTTCGGACTCGTCCATCGCCAACCAGCGGTTGAACTGGGCCTGGGCTTTGCGGGTGGTCGCCTCGATACTGGCGATGCCGTGTTCTAGCAAGGCGGTGTCATCGCCTTCGGTGACAAAAGCGATCTGATTGCGCAAGTCTGTAAGACGGTTGTTGACTGGCGTGGCTGACAGCATGAGGACGCGGGTCTTGACCCCTTCCTTGATGATCCGACGCATGAGCCGGTCGTAGCGCGACTCCTTCCCCTTGTGTGTCGCCTTGTTGCGGAAGTTGTGCGACTCGTCGATCACCACCAGGTCGTAGTTGCCCCAGTTTACGTGCGACAGATCGATGTCGCCGGAGGTGCCGCCGTCGCGTGACAGATCGGTATGGTTCAGGACATCGTAGTTGAAGCGGTCCGCCGCGAGAATATTGCGCTTGTCATTCGCCTTGTAGAGTGTCCAGTTGTCGCGCAGACGCTTGGGCGCCAGCACCAGAACACGATCGTTGCGCAGCTCGTGGTATTTGATGATCGCCAGGGCTTCGAAGGTCTTACCGAGGCCGACACTATCGGCAATGATGCACCCCCCGAAACGATTGAGCTTGTCGATGGCGCCGACCACGCCATCGCGCTGGAATTTAAACAGCTTTTTCCAGACCACTGTATTGCGGATACCGGTAGCGGACTTGACGATGCTGTCTTCATCCATTTCGTCACCGGTCTCACGAAACAGGTGACGTAATATCAGCGTGTAGACGGTGGACGGATCGCGATGCTCACCAATAGCCTGCAGGGCGCTGATCACTGCGTCGCGGCCGTTGTTTGATATATCTGACTGCTTTTCCAGGCTCGCCCACTGCTGATCGAACCACCGGGAAAGTTGGGCAGCCTCATCGATAGATTCAGATGCCTGAATCAGGTTCAACGGGTTGCCCGGCGTTAGGCCAAGGCCGGCCGTACTGAATGAGAAGGACCCCAGAACGACTTGTTCAGGAGTAGCATCATGCTGGCGCATGACTAATGCCCCTTGTGGCACTAAGCCGGGGGCGCGCCGAAGTTTCACCCCCCCGTTGATCCACTTTACGCATTCATTGGCCAACCAACGCGCCTGCAAGCGATTACGTGAGGCGCGGTCCCCCTCAGTTCCAAGAAGCTCAAGTGCCCCTTCATCGGTAGGCAAAATCAGCTGCACCTGTCCTAACAATGACAGTACCTCACGCATTTCAGCGAAGGCATAAAGAGAAAAAGAAGGTGTAACACAGTCGAGCTGACTGCCTGAGTTGAGGTGTGAGCGGATTAGATCTATGACGCGGTCCGCCCCGATGTTTTGGATCAGCTTCATAGGTGGTCATCTCCCTTAGCGGATCCGCACTCATCAACAAATTGATCCACAGCAGACTGCTGCTTGATCCATTTATCGATGTCGGCAAGCGAAAACAGCCAGCTCCCCCCAACTTTAAAGCCGGGTAGCATCCCCTGCTGGGCTAGGCGGTAGATCGTCTTCTCATCCACGGCCAGGAACCCTGCAACGTCGCGGACGGTCATGGTAGAAAACGACAGCATAAGCCTCATCGTTCCCCAAAAAATATTGATGTCAGTATATTAGAAAGTAAACCAAATTTATCCAATCTAGCCCAAAGCTGAACATTAGAAACCATAGGCTCACCTGATGAGCCTGAAGCAGCCCAGAATCACTCTATTTCGAAACATCATCAGTTTTTTGGGGCATCCATTTAATTGCTCCTTTGAAAACGAATTAGCTCGCCTAGCCTAAAATTTATAGCGATAATGATGAGGTTACGGCACACAAAATGATAATAAAATGACCACAGACAACCCATCCTTGAATTCACCCGCAAGCAACGAAGCAAATACTGCTGAAATCGTTGCTGTGTTGCGATCGCTGCTTCCACTGAATAAGAAAAAGATTGATCAGAAGTTCGCCGACGAGATCGATCGCAAGGTCAATCTACTTGCAATAAAACTTCAAAAGGAAACCGACGAGGTACTTGCCTATCAGTGTCTTGGGCTAATTGGAATGGCTATCGCTAAAGGTAGTAAATCTGCAGCCAAGCAAAAAATCCGACCGCTGCGGTGGATTGATACTGCTCCACCTGCTTTAAGTACCTTGGCTAATGATGACGAGCGGATTGGTGCAATCAAACTTTTGGGACAATTAAAGGCAAGCTGGAAGATTTTTTATGCTCTGAAAGAAACGACCAATACACAAACAAGTAAAGTACTTGCGAACGAACTCGTAAAACTAGCCATTAGTTCCAGCGCTACGTATGCTGATTTAGTCAAGGAACTGTCGAACTTGATTCAGACGGAGCGCACGACTGATCTTGATCAGGCTAATCAAGTGTTTAAATTAGTAGCTAAGTTTTTGCCCCCTCGTGAAATAGAGTCAGGTAGGTCCTTTGGACAGGAGTTTTCTAATTTGGCATCGGCGGTAGTCGAACTATGTCAAAGAACTCACCCATACTCAAAAGCCATTGTTGAAATTCAAAAATCTACACTCGTAATTTTGGAAACGATAAGCGCTCGCGAGCCGACAATACTACTTAACGAAAAAACTCTTCAGGGCCTGACAACCCTTTCTAAGCAGCCAGGAGGTTTGCCAAAAACACTTCAAAAGTATCTTAGCCCACTAAGCTCGCGATTAGTGAGTACTGTGCTCCAGCACGTAAAGATGTATCGCATGAATATAACTGTTGAGGTCAGACAGCTATTAGTATTTGCGTCCCATTGCTTACCAATAGAAAAACTCTCAGCGAAATTTATCTCAGATAGAGAACTGGTTAAGACCATCCTCTTACCTACGAATGGTCCGGCAATTGAAGAAGTCGATGAACTATCAGCTCATTCGGGAATTCAGGAACAAATAGCAGCTCTTTTGATTTCTTGGTATCGGTACTGCTCTGAATTACCAGATCCGTCTGTCGTAAATGAGGTAAGTGCTTTGGTTAATCTAGTTGCGAGCAAAGCAAAAATAGAAATGTATGGATCAAAGGGAGATTTAGTTCAATATCAGCCGCTTCAACATTTTCTTGGAGATAGCAGCGCACAACCACCAACAAACGTTCGCATTGAAATACCTGGTGTTCGACTGTTGAGAAGTGATAATTCCCAAAGAGTTCTTACGCGTGCTTTGGTGTTCTCAGTGGACTAAAAGGTGATTTTATGGACACTCTATGCATTGATTTCGGGACTAGTTCTATTAGAGCCGCGATACGAAAACAAAAAGATTTGGTGTCATACCCGCTTCAAATTGCACCAGAAAGTCAAATTGACAATGCATCTATTCCTAGCGCTATCTATATTCCAATTACTGGCGATAAGATTTTATTTGGTAACAAAGCACTTGAGGCAGGTCTTTCTGCCCACCCAAGATTGCTTTTTGAATCAAGCCCGAAATCGTGGCTCAGTCCCTCAAACATCTCTCAGGTATATCAGTCCGCAGTGCGTAGCGCACCATTTTCCCGATTTCAATTAATCGCTGGTTTACTAGCGCTGGCAGTGCAAGACTCTATAGTTGCAGGCAAAAATGTTTTCAAGTTGAAAACGAGCAACCTCTCATATCGCATCAGTCATCCCGTCTGGAGCACCTCGAATCGACAAAGAATAGCCGATGTTTATGATCAACTTAGCCAAATCGCCTTCAAAGATACTGGGTCAGCCATAACCCATGAGATGAGTGCTAGTCAGTTTAACCTTTGGTATAAAAAAGTAATTCAAGCATCTAAAAAACTATCTATCGATATCGACGTTGAGGAACCTATCGCTGCGGCACTTGAATTACTTCCAGATCCTTCCCCGAACAATCGTAGTGCAACATTAGTTGTGGACGTGGGAGCAGGCACCATCGACCTCGGTCTATTTGTATCTGTTTTACCAGATGAAAACTCGAAGGTAACCCGAAAGCTCATTCCAATGACCCCGGCACGTAGCTTGTTCGGTGCAGGTGACTTAATCGATGATGCTCTAATAAAACTAGTTGCAGAAAGGCTTAATCCCAACAGCAGCGTTGACCTTGCAGTACTTAAAAATGATATCCGCCGCTCCAAAGAAACGCTTTTCGACACCGGCAACCTAGTTTTCAGCAACATACAAGTTTCTCAAGAAGAACTCGTCCGTACAGACACGCTTCAAAAAATGGCAAGTGGCTTGAAAACTGCAATTAGTGAAATGTTAGAAGACGCGGGCGCCCGGTTTCAAGCACAGATCCACTCTCCATTTCACGGCATCGCCCATCTAGACGTAGTCTTCGCAGGTGGGGGCGCAAATCTTCGATTCTTGAGAGAAGTTATCGGTAGCATTGTCGCTATGGGGGATGCAAAATTAACCTCATCACAGACTGAGGTAACTACACCACCAAGTTTCGAGGTCGATGCGTCGCGAGCCCGTATGGCAGTTGCATTGGGGGGTACAACTCCGTTGGTAGATTGGCCAAGAACAGAGATGCAGCAGCCAATCATACGCTCGCTTTCGACGAGAACGCAGGGATAGCTTACCAGCGTACCTCGCACATGGGCATTCGTTCGTCACCGGTACTAATGTACAAATTGTGATCCGCATTACGCTGTTCACCTAACTAATAAAGCAGCAGGTACTGGTTGAAGGCATTAATTCCTTCTAGACGAACCAATTGGCGAGTTCATGCGGCGTTATTACTAATACACCAACTTCCTCTGATCCTGTCGCAACTTCCATATCGGCGGTTGCTACCACGCATAATAAATCACGCCTTATTGTTTTGATGTGAGAGAGGTACTGCAGTATTTGCAAATCAGCACGGTTTGAACCTTTACCACCTGAGAAATGAACATGGAAATTTTCTGTGATAGTTCGATCTTCTGCGTCGCGACTGTCAAACCATAGTTCAATAATTAGCTTAGGATAATTTTTTGTAAGAGATAACAAGGCAACCTCAAGTGCTTTTCGTGCCTTTGGACCAGGTTGGCCATTCTCAAATTCTTTTTTGAATAACCTTGACACTCTCCAAAGTACATTATGTCCATCAACAACTAATACGGCTTGTGCTCCTTCGCTTAAAATTACCTGGAGTGCCTGAAGGGGAAGGTTTACCAGATTCTCTCTACCGACTGTCCATCCACTCTCTACGCCGATGCTCGCATATGCTATCGAGATAGCCCTTGCTAAGAGATAGTATGCTTCCTTAATATCTTCATCATTAAGCAGACCAAGTGATTCGCTCGCAATTAATTGCTGACGCAATAAAGACAATTTTTCCAAAGAATCACATTGCGCAATTACTGACTCGATTCTTTGTATATTTTTATCACAAATTTTAGAATCACTTACATCTATCCCAAGCGCCTCATTGATCCAGATAATACGTTTTTCTAGTACACTTATCCCATCAGCCAATTCGGCCATAGGACGAAGTGAGTCTCGCTGCGCTTCACGAAGGTAATCTATTAGAGCAGCACAACGAGCGCTTTCGGCTTTGAGCGAACTTCGTAGGCCGTATCGTCGGTCCAATTCACTCTGACGCTGGAGTAATGCTTCCGCAAAAAGAATTTGCTCTGATTTTGGCGAATCAACAGACGAGCTTGAATCAAACACCTGTGTAGGGAATGAAATGCTGAATGAAAGTGATGCCTTTTCTAATTCCTCAGCTGGCTTAAGCCACGGAAATAACTTGCGATCAAGGCGAGCATGAATGCCATCATTGACTTTGGTATCAAATTGACTTTTTAAAATATTTAGCTCAGCTTGAGTGGATTTTAATTGATCTTTTGTCTCGGACAGACTTGCCGATAAAATTTTATCGTTGTTAGAAAAATTATTGAGTTGTGATATTAGTACACTGATCTCTTTACGTAATCGATTAACCTCCTGTCTTTTTTTACGTAAATTAGCTACTAATTCCGCCTCTTTACGAGATTTAGGAGCCTTGTTCAAAAAGATCGTTTTACCATCATCTTTCGAATTTTTTGCTCTATCATTTTTTTCTGCGATCTTTAAAGGAATCTGATCTTTATACTGTAAAAAATTTTGAATATGGAAAAGAAAGGGACGTATTTCATAGAAAATTCGATCAAAAGAATCATCTTTAGATTTAACGGATACTAAATTCTCCGCCCTTGTGGCCAACATCAGGCCCATCGCTCGAACGGATTGTCGCTCATCAAGAAGCATCGCAGAGACTGTCTCTTCGTATCCGAAAAATACTGCCAGAGGCTCTGCGATCTCTTTTAGTGCTTTTTCAGAAAAAACAATCAGCAATGATTGTGCAAGTCCAGTACCACGCAATTGATCTTTTATATCAGCGGGTAGTTCGCTGGATGTTCTTAGTATCGACTTTACTCGTTCGCGAACCACTTCTATTTTGAATGAGTCTCGGCGGAATCCCTGCAGCAACGATGGTCGAGCCTTCGCTAATTTGCGGAGATCATCTGGCTGAAAATTTTGCACTTGTAATAACCAAGTTTCCACTATACATCTTGGAATTTCAAAATCATCTATTTTCATTTGGCCCCTGTTTTATTTTTTGGAGCTTCTCAAAAATTCATTTAATTTTCCGGAAATACAACCCAATATTTAAATAGTATTGTTTGCTGTATTTTCAAATTTTTCTTCCATTATTACGTTTCTACGAGTTGACTTTCTTACAGAAATATCTTGGCGCATTAATTTGTTGTATAGAATTTTTTAATGATTACTTATATATATTTTTTCTGCGGACTTAAATCCTCTATTACTTTGAAATTTTTATATTCCAAAATAAAAATTTAACGCTTTTTTTATTTGAATTTAATTTATAAAAACTTATTTTTATAGATTTATTTTAATATCCATACGATTTTATAAACTCAATAAAATCATCGATATGCTCATCAGTTAAAGTTTTAGACTCTTCTTCAAGTCTTTCAAAGAATTGATCGACTATATCCCTGGAAAATTCAGTGTTTCGACCTACAAGCTCTGAAAAACTCCCCCACCATTCAATAGTCATAAAACCACTTGGAATATCATTTATTTGATTTTTCAGCTCAGATGTCAGACCATCCTTATTTACTTTTTCTAAAAAAGGAGTTATTCCATCTTCATATTTTTTTCTATCCTCTGCATCCAGATCAAATATTAATGGCTCAGCATTTTTGATGAAATATGTTAATTCTTGAATTGTCTCAAACCACATAAAAACTCTACAAGAATCCAAGACAAATGAACCACCAGAAAATAATCCATAACTTGCTTTACGCGGATCCCGACTCATTGCATCATCGCCAATCTGAATTGCTTTTTCTTTGTTCATGATTACCCCTTAAATATGAACCGCCTAGAACGCTTCTACAAAATCGATCAGCTTCTCCAGGATCGAAAAATCGTGAGCCGCGATGACTTCCTATCTTTGCTTGAAGTCTCACTCGCCACCTTCAAGCGCGATCTCGAATACATGCGCGACCGCTTTAACGCCCCGGTCATCTACGATTCCGATGCCCGCGGCTACCGCTACGAAAGCACAGTCAACAGCAAAACCAAATTCTCACTTCCGGGCCTCTGGTTCACCGAGCAAGAAATCTTTGCTCTCATCACCATGCAGCAGCTGCTGGAGAACCTTGATCAAGGGAGCATCATCGGTCCACACATAAAACCTTTTCTATCTCGCCTTGATGCCGTTATTGGCGAGGGCGAATCCTCATCCAAAGAAATCCGCAAACGCATCAAATTGGTCGAGATGGGCCGACGCGTTCAAGGCAGTCATTTCTTTTCAGAAGTAGGTGTTGCGCTTTTTAAACGTCAACGCATCGAAATTCAGTACTACGCTCGCGCCAGTAACGAAATCACCCTCCGCGAAATCTCTCCTCAGCGTCTTATCCACTACAGGGATAACTGGTACCTGGATGCTTGGTGTCACTTGCGTGAGGACCTTCGCGGGTTTTCATTAGATGGTGTCCGCGCTATCACACCTGTTAATAAAAAAGCTATCGAGGTATCTATTAAATCACTCGATCAGTTTCTCGCGACCAGCTACGGCATTTTTGCGGGTGAATCCAAACATACCGCCAAGCTCAAATTTACCCCGGAGCGAGCGCGTTGGGTAGCGGCTGAGCTCTGGCATCCCGAACAAAAAGGCTCATTTGATGAGTCTGGATTCTATATCCTTGAGTTTCCCTTCTCCGACGACCGTGAACTGCTGCTCGATGTTGCCAAACACGGCGCTTCGGTCGAAGTCCTCGCCCCCAAGATCCTGCGCGACAAGGTGCGCAAAGAGCACGAAGCGGCATTCCAGCAATACCAGCGCTGATCTATATTTCCCAATCGCCAAGCGCTTCCATCTCAACGCGGTCTTTCGGGCATATCGGCGGGCCATAGTGCAAGAAGTCTTTCAACATTGGCACCATAAATCCGCACTTTTGGCATTTGGCTCGTGGCCTTGGTAATCGTGCCGCGACTTTCTTTGGTACGGAGAGACTGGCGTGGGGGTAGGGCCCGAGCCGACTTGCCAGCTCTTTAAGCTTCTCTTTTAATACAGGGCCTGCGCCAGCGCTACGCATTGGCCCAACCATTCCAAGTTTTATTGCTATTTTTTTAAATTCTTTGCCATGCTTATGCTGGCAATCGTCGACCGCGTGGACCAGCTCGTGAGTCAAGGTGTCCAGTACTTCAATTGGGTCCTCCAGCGCTGGTGAGACGAAGATCTGATTTATCCCATCCTTGCTCGATTTGGTGCTCCAACACTGGCCGATATGGCCACTTCGAACACCCGTACTCGCAAACCCACAGGACACCCGGCACGAAGGAATCGTGTAGCCAGCTTTGGCGAATATCGGCGTCAGCTGCCGCACAGCAGCTTCCAGCCATGCCTCACGTGTCGAGGTTCTCATTGATTTAAATAGCTCCGAAATTGATAACAATTTATACATCTGGTGTCAGAGCAGTGTAAAAATACCCAAGCTCATTAGATGAGCTCGGAAAATATTTTTATAAAAATTTGCTAGCTCAGTCTTTGAGCCTGACGGTCGGTATAACGAAACTCAGCACGCTCGATTAAGCGTGTTCGTTTTCAATTCCATAACCGATCGGGGTACGCCATGGCGATACAGACTGAATTCATCGACTTCATCGTCAACATCAGCGCGATACGCGCCAAGTACCCCGGCGGCTGGGAAAAGTGTCTTCAAGATCATGCGCATCTCATTGGCGGGCGGGTGTGGCATGACCCGTATTTACTTCGTGACGGCGCCATGAGCCCTGCGGGTATCGCAGCATTGGTCGATCACTGGACCCGCCTTGGACTCACCGGTCGTGCGCAAGTCGGCGGTGAAATGTGCTGGGTGGATTTTTGTGTCTATGAATCCCTCTTCGGCGGCCTCACCCTGCCCTGCGCTTGGCTCATTCCTCATGGGTCATCTTCAGCAGCCCACATCGATGATCCTGGCTCTGCTGTCATCGGACGCGAGCCTGCGATGTTCAATCAATAAACCGGGAGCTAACTATGTCTGCATCCACCGAAACAAATCACCAAGCTATTCTCGAAGGCACAAAAGGCCAGTCCGTGCTTTTACAAAAAATCGATATCGAAGCCCAGGTCGACGGGCTCCTGTTTACGGTCAAGGCAAGGCAGTTCTACAAGAACACGACCAAGAAAAATATCGAGACGATGTATACCTTCCCGCTGGCATGGGGATGCACGCTGTTGGGCTTGACGGCCACGATGGCGGGCAAGACTTGGCAAGGCACGGTGCTACCCAAATCTGAAGCCGAAGAAAACTACGAACAGGCCATCAAAGCAGGCGACACGCCCATCATGGTCGAAAAATCCGGTGAAGGCCTGTACACCGCGCACTTGGGTAATTTAAAACCTGATGAAGAAGCGATCATCGAGGTCGAGTACGCGCAACTCCTCAGCATTGAGCAAGGCCAGGTACGCTTATCGATCCCGACCACGGTGGCGCCCCGTTATGGCGACCCGGTGAAAACAGGCAAATTAAAAAAGCCTGCGTCGGTCGATGCGAGTCTTGCCGTGTCTTACCCCTTGTCGGTGACGCTTTCGATCAGTGGTGTGCTCGCACAAGGCGCGATCAGCTGTCCTAGCCATCAGGCTAGTATTCGGGCGGAAGGGGGCAAGTCGGTAATTAGCCTGTCGCGTGAAGGCTATCTGGATCGTGATTTGGTGGTTGTGGTGGATGACGTGGCGAGTCAGGCGGTGTTTGCTGTGGCAAGTCATGAGGGTGAATACCCAGCGCTCTTTAGCTTCACACCAGCGTTCACGTCAGAGGCTACGGCGCAGGCCACCGAGATTGAATTAAAGATCCTGGTGGACTGCTCAGGTTCGATGGAAGGTGACAGTATTGCCTTAGCCCGCAAAGGGCTCAAGTCGCTGTTACCTTTGCTGAGCTCGGCAGACAAGGTCTCCTACAGTCTTTTTGGCAGCCAGCCCCGGCGGGTCGTTGGCAAACTGACGGCGGCCACGCCTGAATTCAAGGCAAAGTCACTGGATCCTGCGATTGATAAAACCGCTGCCGATCTGGGTGGCACGGAGATGCATGCGGCATTGACCGACACCTTCAACATCAAGGCCGAGAACCACGAGCGGCCAGTGAATGTGCTGCTGATTACCGATGGTGAAGTCTGGGATATCGAAAACATCATCCAAGCCGCTAGGGAATCCAACCACCGCCTATTTGCGATCGGCGTGGGCAGCTCTCCTGCCGATAGCCTGCTGCGCGAGATTGCCGAGCATAGTGATGGCGCCTGCGAATTGGTCTCACCCAACGAGGATATGGCTGCGGCCATGCAGCGTATGGTCAACCGTATGCGCCAGGGTGTCGTCGCTGGCTTGTCGGTGAATTGGCAGGCGCCGGTGGTCTGGCAGGCGCCGCTTCCGGCAGTGGTCTACCCTGGCGAGACGATTCATCTTGCTGCGATTTTGGGAGAACAACCTCTTCAGGCGCCAGCGCTGACGGCGACCGCAAGCTTGCGCATCGGGGAGGCCACCCCTAGCGTGATCGCCACTCAGGAAGAAAACGAGGCAGCGTCGGCCTTATACACGCTGACGCGCATCGTGGGCGCCAAACTGTTACGAGACGCTGCCGATACCGAGTCCGCCAGCCAGATCGCGATGAAATACCAGCTTGTTACGGAGCACACCAACTTGTTTATGGTGGTGCAACGTGCCGAAGGTGAGAAAGCATTGGGCCTGCCCGAGCCCCATCAAATCAAGCAGATGGTAGCAGCGGGCTGGCATGGCATGGGGTCGGTCAGGCAAGTGGATGTATCGGCGATGCGTTTGCTAAGCGCCAAAGCCATACCCCATGAGATACGCTTCGCTCATGTCGCACAGTTTGTCTCGGCACCAGAAAAGCCTAAATACATGCGCCGGCAAGTTGAGCCCTCCCTGCTGGGTATCGAGCCTATCGCCCTGCTGGAGATTCTGGAAGATGTGTCCTTGACGCATGCCGACCTTGAAGATGCGATGACTCGGTTCTTCAATTGCGGCATCCCTTCCGAGATTGAGGCGATCATCGAGGTCATTGCGGAAAGACTAAGCGACCGGGTATTGGCGTGGGCGGTCTTCCTGGAGTGGTTGATCATCGCTCTGGACAAAGCCTCGGTCGCGCCCCGTCAGGTGATGCGTTTGTTAAATTACACCCTGTCGGGGCTAGCCGATGAGCACCGGGAAGCGATTCATCAGCACCTGAATGCTCAGCTGCCCGAGATGAGCAAAGACTATTGGGGGGCGCTGGGGGATGACGCCGAACCGCTGGATATTGAGCTACTCATTCACCGGCAAAATCTGTAAACCGGGGCTATCACGATGACGAGATTTGATGGATATCGCCTGCTGGCCTGCCCGCTATGCCATACGGTGCATGCCAAGGCGAATCTCGTCTCGTTTAATCTGATGGCTCATGAAAACTGGTCCGATGGTCGCAGCGTTCATTCGCTGTTTGATCATCGGCAGGGTTTACGAAAGTGTACTGGGTGTCAGGGGTTTTTTCTGGAGACGGAAGCGATTGATCAAGGGCGCATCAGTAGCCTGGAGGCCGAGCAGCACGTCGCACCCTATGAGGTGGATATCCCGGCTTTTTTGCGGCGGGATGCGGATGGCGAGAGGCAGACCCCAGCGGATGGTGGTGCTGCACTGACATCACGGCAGTCATCTTCTTGGCTGGGTCGTCTTCTCTCGTGGCGGCATCGTCCGGCACAAGCTCAGGCAGCGCCGGTTCTGGATGCCAAGCCCAGTGGTGCAGCAGATGAAGCTCGACCACGAGTTGCGCGCTTGCAGTCAGTCTACGACTGCGATCTAGCCACGATCCTTGAAAGAAAAGACCGATACTCCGACGCCTTGATACTCGCCGCCCGCCAGCTGTATTGGATGTATTTGAACGACCCTTACCGCGATACGGCCCGAGGTCTGATTAAACAAGGGCAGGACCCCACGGTGGCTTATCGGCCGACAGAGCTTCAGATCGATAATATGCGCTCGCTCCTTGCTTTGATGGAGGAGCAGCCCGCTGACTACCGCGATACGACTCGGGCCGAGCTCTATCGAGAGCTCGGCGAGTTTGATCGCGCTGTGTCACTACTGCAGCAATACGAGGCTTCCGATCGGGAGGCTGCCACCATCATGCAGGCTGCTGCAGCAGGTATTAGCGCTCCAGTGCGGATACGCTATGCACATCAACGATTATCATGACTAAATCATTTTGCTGGATATTGTTACCTGTTCTGATGGTTGCTGAAAGGGCGCTTGCAGAACCCTTCGATCCACCCGTCGTTCATGAAAAAGTGCATCGTACGGTGCAGGTTGACGAACGAGGTCGGTATACCGAGACGGTTGAGCGCATTTCACGCATCATGAATGACTACGGCGCGGACAGGCTTGGTGAGCATTCTTTTGATCACAAGAACACGCAAGAAAAGCTTAATATTGTTGATGCAAAAAATATTCTCCCCGACGGAAAAATACTCAACTTAAAAAAAGACTGGATTAAAACTTCCGATGGTGGCCGGCAAGATGGACGCAACTTCGATGACGAGTCAAGCACTACGATTGTGTTTCCGCAAGTGGTGGTGGGAAGTCGGCTGTATAGCAAGCATAGACTGAGGCACTTCAAACCAGAAAAACCCGGCGAGTTTCAGCTGAAATTCAGTCTGTCTCCGCACGTCGTCTATGAGGATGTACTGACGACGCTACGCGTGCCGAAATCCTTGAATCTGCTGACGAACGCGAATGGATTTCAGGGTGGGGTCATTCAGGAAGATAAAAAATACATTATCTATCAGTACAGGATTCAACAAAACAGCGCCAAAAAGCGGGAAACCAGTAGCGTTGATTATCAAGACTTCGCGCCTTTCCTGATATTTACCCAGGCCAAAGACTATCTCGAGCTTGGCCGGCAATACCTGCGCGCCTCGGCACCCAAAGTCCGGGTAACGCCTGAGATTCGCCGCCTGGCCCAAGAGCTGACTGCTCAAGCCTTAACCGAACAAGACAAAGTCAAAGCGCTCTACGGGTGGGTATCTCGTCATGTGCGGTATATCTCCACAACGGTAGATGATGGTGGCCTCGTCCCCAGAGATTCAGCGTACATCTTGAGTCGCCGCTTCGGGGACTGCAAAGACCATGTGGTCTTGCTGGAAGCCATGCTCCGCTCTGTCGGTATTGAGAGCACAGCGGCCTTGGTCAATCTTGGGGGCTCGTTTGAGCTACCGGAGGGGCCTGCCGCTCACAGCCCGATCAATCATGTGATCACATATATCCCCTCGATGGATTTGTACCTGGATTCCACGGCTCAATTTGTACCGTTTGGGAAGCTGGACGATCAGGTGCTCGATAAACCGACCATCCTTGTGGCGCTCAACCGTTATGGCCGCACACCCAAGATGCGCGCAGAAGACAATACCCTGTTCTCGCACACGCACATGACGCTACAGGCCGATGGCAGCATTGAGGGAAAGAATGCATCGGTTCTCACCGGGACGATGGAGATCAATTCACGTCTTGCCCGGTTTGCCGAGCAATTGGAACCCATGGAAAAGACGGTCAATGATCTTTTGTTTCGATTTAACGAGATAGGCTCAGGCAGTATTCAGCACACACCGCCCAAAAATATTGATGCCACGTTTACCTGGGCATCCAATTTCAAGCTGGATGCGATCACCGATTTATCTCGCCCGGGGGCTTTTACCATACCGGTGGGTGTATCTCCGGGCTATATTGCTTCAACCACGATTTATAAACCGCTTGAAAACAGGGAGTTCCCCTTCGTCTGTGATTCGCTGTCGACGGAAGATAAATACAGCGTCACACTCCCTGAGCACATCACGATTGAATCACAACCTGTGGATGTGAATTTTTCGACTCCGCATGCGCGGTATGAATCATCCTACCGGCTTGACGGAAGGCAGCTTGAGATACGGCGAAAACTGATTCTTCAATATCCCAGCCGGAAATGCAGTCCTGAGATGTATCCGGAGTTACTGGAGGTCATTCGCACCATCCGAGCGGATCACCGGGCATCGCTGGTTTTTTCTACTAAATGAGTGCACCAGGATAATTGCATGCTGATTGAGTCTTATGTGGTTGGCTTTGGCGAGGTGAAGCGTTGTCTCGCCAGTCTGAGGCAAGGGGATTTCGTTATTGTGAGCGAAAATATTTTCATGCTGAGAGAAAAGAGCCATCCTCTTCCTCACGACTTACTGAGCGCCAGCACACCGGACAATCATCCTGAGGCACTGATCATCATTAATAAGCATCACGCCAAAGATCTGATCATGGATTCGGATGCGTTTGCCTTTCGTAAACCCTCCAATGAGGTTCCTAATCTCGAAGGAGTGACCCTGCACCTGTCCTTTGCCGGATCTGACCTTATTGATGATTTGATGATGCTTTCAAAAGCAGGTAGCGTGGATGGCATCCCTGTCAGGACCGCAACCATGGAATCTCTATTGCACGCCAAGCAAAGTCAGAAAAAACGCTTCGAAGAACATCAAGCGATTTTGAAGAAATCCGTGTCGGTGTATCGCAAAGATATGTAGCCCACCTGCATTACGCGAGCTGGCGATAATCATGCTGGACCCAGCACAAGGTATTGACTAAGGCAATTTGCTCTGGGGTTCGGCAACTCACGGAAAGCAGCTTGGGAGAAGCCACCACGATGGCGAGACATTTAGCACGAGATATCGCTACATTCAGGCGGTTTTTGCTGAACAAGAAATCGATGTTACGAGGCAAATCTTCCCCACTCGACGTGGCCATGGAAATAAGAACCGCTTCCGCTTCCTGACCTTGCAATTTATCGACTGTTCCCACTCTGGCATCAGGCCCTAAATATTGCTTCAGCAGATTCACTTGCATGTTGTAGGGTGAGACCACCAGAATGTTGTGAGGCGTGATCTGGCAATGGACGCCTTTGTCGTTAACATAGCTTTGCTCCAGCAAGCTATCGTAAATCGCTTTTACTCGAGTTGCTTCTTCATCACTGTCTTGTGAACACGCTTCGTGATTCACTGATTCAAAAACAATCCCACAAGGCTTTAATGCTGGATCGGCTTTCTCATTACACAGAATGAGCCGCTTTGCAGTGGTTGGATGAGAATGTAATCTCCCGTTATAAATCGCTTCTGATATGAACTGACACACTTCGGGATGCATACGCCAGGTTTTTTCAAGGAAGATGCCTCGATCTGGCGATATCGTGGATTCACCCTGTAATAAATAATCCAGCACTGAATCGCCGGATCGGCCAGGATGAACGCCTTCTACTGGTTGGGATAGCTGCATCTGATCTCCCAGCAAGACAATGTTCTTGGTGCTGGTGGCCATCGGTATCAGCATACCCAGGGCGACTTGGCCTGCCTCGTCAACAAACAGATAATCAAATTGCTGATCAAATTCTTCGGTTGAAAAAAGCCAGGCTGTTCCAGCAACCACCTGCGCATTGGCGGCGATGATTACCTCTTTGTCTTTTATGTCTGTGATGAACTCGCCGTTCACGCATTGTGACGCGTCTAGCGGATCAGACTTTTTTACGCCGATGAAAGTAAAGTCACTTGCTTTCGCTTCTTTTTCTACCGCTTGGAGCAAGTTGACAATGGCTTTATGGCTGTTTGACGATACCCCAATGCGCTTACCTGCTTTAAGCAAATCAACGATGACCTTCGAGGCGGTATAGGTCTTCCCTGCCCCCGGCGGCCCTTGGATGAAGATCACGCTCTGATCCATCCGGCTGATCACAGAGGAAATATCGCGAGTATCAGGGTTGTCTGGCAGCAGGGGCGATCCGGGCTGAATGCCTGCCACGGCGGGAAACTCCCGGCGCAGTAAGGCATCAATAGCGGGGTAGCGACAATCTGCTCTGGCATTCAACGCTGATAACAGACTCTCGGCGTAGCGAAACAGCGCGTTTTGCAGCACCGATTGGTCGATGGGAGTACCCGTACCGATATCGATGGGCCCGGCTGGGAGGGCGCGCTTCTTGCCGAGCTTGAACGTCACGATTCTTTGCTCGGGGTCCACGGTGAAGTCGGTCAAGCCCATCAGGCTATCGACCAGCACGACATTGTCAGTGGTCTTGAGCTTGACCTCTTGCGATGGATATTGATAGGTGTAACGGAATGACTGCTTCTCTGGGACTGGTGGACTATCGGGCACCGGGCAGGCCGCAGCGATGCACTCTACGTCTTCAATTCGTTCTTCAAAGCGCTTTGCCTGGCGATCAAATACAGCCCACCACTGAGGCTTGGTGCTTCGCCGATGGAAATCCAGAAGATCTCGAACAATCGTCGCATGGGATTGAACGGCATTGAGCTTTGATGCGTCGTCGGGGATATGCGTGCTGAGCTGATCATGCAGCAGAGCGAGTCGCTCCTCGAACTTCAATGTTTTCTCGGATCGACCGCCGGTGAGCTCGCCTGCGTCTTCTTGTAGATGCTCGCCATACCAAGATACCTGTTCTGGTCTTTGCTTATGGAGCCACTGCAAGAGCTCATACGTTGAGATCACGTCTTCTTCGTTGTATTTCTCAATATCATTGAGAATATTCTGGTCTTTGGGATCACTATCCCGCCACTTCTGATACGCGACGATACTCGAGCCAGCCGATTTGACCTCAGCGCTACGGCCAGAGCGATAAAATTTTTCGACATATTTGATGGAATAGGATCGCTCTGAAATACGAATCGATTCGCGTACCACCTGATACAAATCCACCAGCTTGTTTGCTCTCAGCAGATGATCAACCTCTTTCTCGCGCGTACCATGAAGGCGCATCAATTTACGTAAGGCTGTTTTTTCGTAAGCGGCGTAATGGTAAATATGTGCATCGGGATACCGGTGCAAATGCTGCATCACAAAATCGACCCAAGCCTCAAAGGCTCGCTTCTCTCCTGCTCGATCATGTCCCCAAAAAGGTTTAAAGACTCCCTCGCCAGATTCATTGATGAAGTACAGGCCAAACAAGTATTCCAGGCCATCCTCGACATGAGGGAATCCCTCCATATCAAAAAACAGGTCATGGGGAGAGGGTTTCGGTAGTCTCCCAAATCCTCGCGGCCCCAACTCAGCCGATTGTTCCGGGTCGACCTCAATTCGCTCTAACCATCGCTCGCCGGTTATCTTTGCTTTGTGCTGGAGCGCGGCTTGATGTCTGAGGCGCTGCAAGACCGGATCAGGGATCTTGGGTATCCGCTTGGTCATCGGCAAGTTGGCTAGCTGCTCAACGGTACTAACGCCCGCAGCATTCAGTTTGCGGATATGGGTTTTTAGAATATTGGCGACTTGTGTCAAATGATCAGTGTCATCCCACCAGCTATTACAACGGTCTCGCCAGTGGCAAAGATCACATTTATCACAAGGAAATGGTATTGATGATGCAGCAAGCTGAGCGCTACCCTGCTTGTCGGAAGCGGCCAGAAAATCCAAAAAACGCTGCTTGAGCGACAAATAGTAGTATCGATAGTCAGAGAATTGAAATTTTTCTTCCGATTCATCTCCTAGGACCACAGATACAAACTCTGGCACTATCCCTTGGATACCTTCTAAAAGATCTGCATAAAATGCTAGCTGAATGATGAACTTTGCGCGGGATTTCTTGGATAGTTTGGTATCAATGATTTCATAGCTATGCTCCCCCAGACTTGAGGGCTTGTTCACTTTTTTGAGAAAATCGGCATACCCAATCATTGGCGACTGAAAAAAAGCGGCTTGATAGATGAGATCTACGCCTTCTTTCATCGCCGCCACGGTGGCAGCAACCTGAGCCTCCCGAGATTCGCCCACGAGCGCAATGTCGATGTAATTTTTTGCAGAGGCTTTGGCTTTTTCTAGATAGGCTTTCTCGTGAGCATATCCGCGGTTCTGGATGAATTCGGCTTCTTCGCTGTCTTTTGCCTTTTCCATAGGCTCATCGAGGTGCAAGCGATCTAATGCACTGAGATGCTCACACTCCATGAAGTGCACAAGGTCGGATGCCGAAAATACAACCCGTTCATTTATTGTTTGCATTCTTTGAACATTCCCTATTGAGGAAACTGTTTTTTATATACACGGCGATAAATGCGTATGACATCAACGCTAAGAGCCGTGATAATTAACGCCAGCATGGCAGCGTAGCTGAGACCCATTTCGATATGATGTCTGTCTAGTGACGACAGAGTCAAACCCAAGCAAATCCGTATCGATATCCCGTAAATCCCAGCGAATGGGATCAAGATCACGATTTGAAAAATTCCCCTCAAGGTGCTCAATTTTTCGACCACTCTGGCACTTGCAAGTAAGGTGGTAGGAAGTATCAGAAGCCCGAGCGTCAATAGCAGTATCTGATTGCTGATAATAGGAGCAGAAATACGGTCGATATCTGGTGAATAAATCTCGGCCAGCAGGTTGCGATGAAATACATAGTCATCTACGTACCAGGTAGTGGCTATACAGGTAATGCAGACAGCTATTCTTAGTAGTGTTTCCATTCTTTTGCGTATTTTATGTTTGCGAAACTTTTAACTCAGAGATTAGCCACGATTTCACCGGAGCTTGGCCAGAAGAAGCTGAACCTCTTGCTTGAATCTGGTTTTTAATTCTTCCGGACCTAAGATTTCAACGTGATTCCCATGCCTCAAGATGTCGTTGATCAGTTCTCGATCATCGAAATACGGCACCTCAAGCAAATAACTACCATCGTCTAAAACCTCACCCTGTTGATCTTTATGCCAGTACTCGCGCGCTACCCACCTTGCCTTGAATGGCGAAAACTTGAGTTTGGCGATTTTGGTGGTCCCGCCAGAAAATATGCCGTACCCCGCATCTAGCTCATTTGCGAGTACCGCATCGTCGACAGACACAGCGCTTTTATCGACCGGACTTGCGTTTTCGATGGCATCGACGGAAAACGATCGTATATCGTCCCTCAGATGGCAAAAGGCATCGAGGTACCAGTTATCGCGGTAGTACACCAATCGTTGGGGTGAGACTTCTCTCTCTGTGATGTTTGCGTCAAGCCGGCCAAAGTGACGCAGCTGCAGACGCTTTCGGGATAACAGTGCATGCGCAATCACCTGAAAATGCTCACTACTGGGCTGGCGTGATCCCATAGGCATGAGGCAAATCCTGCGACGGATATCCTCTGTGGAGAACTGCCCAAGCTCGAGAATTTTTTCTAGTCTTTCCCGCAGCGGTTTGACCTGCCGACCGATGAGCGGTGCTGGCTCCAGGTTTCCCAGCAATTCAATGCCGGTCAACAGGGCATAAATCTCCGCCTCATTGAGCCAGAGTCCGGGCAGCGGATGGATGCGCTCATCCGTTGACATCTCCAGTCGGTAACCGCTGGCCTCGGGATCCCAGACGACGGGTACGCCCAAGCGGTCTCTCAGATACTCCAGATCACGCTTGAACGTCGCTTTGGAGATCTCCAGCGCTTCTAGGAATCGGGCCAGGGGGACGGCCCGCCCGCTATTGAGCAAGCGCTGGATTTTGTACAGGCGCTCGGTACGGCCCATGAATCCCTCCTTGAATAGATCAGGACATTCATTGATATCGAATTTATAGGCTTGATTATCACGAACGCCGGGCTCAGTAATTGAGCCTCGAGGGGGGCAAACTGTGATTCATTCACAGCATGTGATTATTGTTATTTTTAAAACGATCTAAAAAAGCTAATGAAAATCCTTCTCATAGCACTTGGCTTGCTCGCCCTCGGCTCAGTTCATGCGCAAGCGTGGCGTGACTGCATCCCAGACTCCATAGGGCCGGGAGGTTGTGACTCCATTGGTCCTGGGGGTGGGCAGTCGATCGGCCCCGGCGGAGGACAGTCGATTGGTCCGGGTGGGGGGCTCTCTATTGGTCCTGGCGGGGGTCAATCCATCGGTCCTGGGGGTGGCTTGTCTATCGGCCCCGGTGGTGGCCTTGCCATCGACCGCGACCGGTCTCGAGGGCTGGACCCGCGAACCATGCGCCCTTTCCCACCCGCAGAGCGCTGGCCACGCAGATAACCGGACCAGCGCGCCATGAACGACAAATTCAAAGTGCTGAAACTGCCTACTCAGCCACTGCAAAAGCACATCCCTTTGGAGCTTGAAATGGCCCGTGAAATCGCACGCGAGAACATCAGCAGTGAACTACTCAAGGCCCGCTTTGAAGAAGCTGGCTATGAAACGAAGCTGGATGATGATGGAGATCTTTTTATCCTCGGAACCTGGGTTAATCTTCGTATCATTCTCTACCCTGATTACGCGTCAATGATGATTCGGGGTCATTTAACCCTCAATAGCGATCTCACCGATGAAGAATTGCAGAAGCTTTGTGCAGATGCTAACTACAGTGGGTTTCTGGTACGGTATGTTACTCACCGATGGGATACCGATGACGTTGGGCTGATTGGGAATCACGTCATTTACTATCCTTTTGGGCTCAACATGCCGAATCTCATCTTCACCATCCGAAAATTTGTCGATACGCTAAAAGGTTTCTACGAAGAGAACAAATCAAACGAGCGGCTTTTTCCTAAACCAGAATAATGTAAGCCATGCCTAAAGCAATCATATTTGACACCGAAACCACCGGCCTCGATTCTCCCGAGGTCATTGAGGCTGCCTGGCTAGAGGTGCGGTCTTTGTCCCCTTTGATGTTTGGCGACAGTTTTGAGCAACGCTACAAACCCAGCAAACCTATTGGTTTGGCTGCACTGGCGACGCATCATATCCTCGACGAGGAATTGACGTCTTGCCCACCTTCGGATTCATTCAAGCTGCCCAAAGACACTGAATACTTGATCGGACACCATGTAGATTACGACTGGGGCGTGATTGGCTCACCCGACATCAAGCGTATTTGTACACTCAATTTGGCGAGATCTGTTTGGCCGGAACTGGAGTCGCATAGTCAAGGCGCTATTTTGTATTTCCTTGACAGACAAAACGCCAAAGAGCGGCTAAGGAATGCGCATTCAGCTGGCGCAGACATACGGATCTGCGCAACGATCTTGGAACATATCTGCAAGGCGCGACATATTGATTCGCTTGAAGTGCTATGGCAAAAGTCCGAAGATGCGCGCATACCAACCCATATGCCCTTCGGCAAACACAAGGGCATGCCTATTGCCGAGGTGCCTCGCGATTATGCGAGATGGCTTCTGGATCAACCCAATGTCGATCCCTTTGTGCGCCGTGCGTTTCTGAAGCACGCGAACTCAGCGGAAATCAAAAACTAGTGACATGACTGCATTTATTCTTATCGTCTCGCTATCATTTGGCACGTCGCTACTTGTTCATCGCCAAACCAAGCAACGCCTTAGCATCGTATTTTTAGTCGTGCTGTTGATGCTGTTCTGTCTTACCGAGAGACGCATGCAGCATGTGGAAGAGAAATATTCTGAATCGCAGGGCTTTGCGATTGATAATTAAACTCTACATTCTTTCATTGTAAGCAGGGGCACCGCTAACATAATTCTCAAACTTGGTAAATTGCCCAAGAAACGTCAACCGACAATGACCGATCGGGCCATTCCTCTGCTTGCCCACGATGATTTCGGCCGTACCCCGGTCTGCGGAGTCTGGGTTATACACTTCATCACGATAGATAAAAAGAATCAAGTCAGCATCTTGCTCGATAGCGCCGGATTCCCGCAGATCCGACATGATCGGACGTTTATTCGGCCGCTGCTCAAGTGATCGATTCAACTGAGATAAGGCAATCACCGGGCAATTGAGTTCTTTTGCCAAGCCTTTGAGATTCCGGGAAATTTCAGATATCTCGGTCGCTCGGTTTTCACCTTGCGAGTTCGATGACATCAGTTGCAAGTAGTCGACGATGATTAACCCCAATTTGCCACATTGGCGCGCTTGTCTGCGAGCTCTTGCCCTTAATTCTACCGGCGTTAATGACGGGGTTTCATCAATATAGAGCTGGGTATCGTTAAGCTTTTGAATTGCGTGAGTCAGCCTTGGCCAGTCGTCTTCATTCAGGCGTCCGGTCCGTAAGCGATTTTGATCGAGACGGCCTACCGAGCCCAGCATGCGCATGGCTAATTGCGTTCCGCCCATTTCCATAGAAAAGACCAGCACGGGCATCCCCGTTTCCATAGCGACGTGCTCACCAATATTGATTGAGAAGGCTGTCTTCCCCATGGAGGGGCGTCCGGCAACGATGATCAGATCGCCTTCTTGAAACCCCGACGTCATTCTATCGAGGTCGGTAAATCCAGTAGGGACCCCAGTGACTTCATTGCTACCTTCTCTGCTATACAGCTCATCGATGCGCTCCACTACACTGGTCATCAAGGATTGGATGTCCGCAAACCCTTGAGTACCGCGCGCGCCCTCTTCGGCGATGGAAAAAACCTTTGCCTCGGCTTCGTCGAGCACTTCATTGACGGGCTTGCCTTGGGTATTGAAGGCCGAGCTGGAAATTTCATCGGCGATACCAATCAGCTTTCTTAAAATTGCGCGATCGCGGACCAACTCGGCATAGCGGCGGATGTTGGCAGCGGACGGTACATTGTGTGCCAATGAATTTAAATAAGTCAGTCCACCCATATCCTCTGCCCTTTGGACAGACTGAAGCGACTCAAATACGGTGATGACGTCTGCGGGTTTACCGACTGAGACTAATTGACCGATATGCCTAAAAATCAATCGATGGTCTTCTCGGTAGATGTCCGACTCTTTCAAGATATCAATGATCTTGTCCCACGCAGAGTTGTCCAGCAATAGCCCACCCAGGACAGACTGTTCGGCCTCCAATGAGTGCGGTGGAAGTTTCAAGGATTCAAATTCAGGATCGCGGCTGGCAGACATATTTTTCTTTTTTATCATTGAGTGATTGGGGTGATTTGGAGTCAGTGGAATCTATGTGATAGGGGTGGTCTCTGCTCAGTAAATTCATGCACCGAGTGCCCGGCTGGTGTTCTGTCAAGTTCACGCCACTCATAGGTGGGCGCGATGTAAATTTCTGGCTTGCTGACACCTAGTCGATACTGACGGGCTATCTCTGTGTACAGTTTGCACAAGGCATGCAAGCCTCGCCGGTCAATGTCCCAATACAGCACATTCAGCGAGGACGCCTGTAATGGGCTGAGGAGCAGCTCCAAGAGACGACGCATCTCCATTGCCGGAATGCGCCCCTGCAAAAACCCGAAATGGGTGAAATGTAATGAGCCCAAGCACAGGTGTTTCGCAGCCTCGAGAAGATCAATCAACAGGCGGTCTGCGTCCGGCAGCCACCCGCCATCCCCTCTGGTTTTAGGCACAAGGAGCAGACTGGGTGTCAAGGTGCTCACCACCGAGATCTCTTGCCGGCGATTACATTCAGCACAGGCCTGCTCAAGATGTTCACGCTGCCAGCCATACGTCCTTGCAATCGCGGTCAGAGGCGTAAATCCCCTGGCATTGGCAGTGGCGGAAATAGCCTCGACGCCGTGTATTGCCGGGAAGCCCAGCGGGTGGCCCATGTAGATCTCGTCGAAGGTGTGCTCTCGCACACAAAAAATCAGCCGCATCTCGCCTCCTGTGTTTGAAGGGAGATTATTCTGCTGCAGCTGGCTCAGATAGTGAGCCCGAGGCGAATCGTCATCAGATGACTCAATGATTGCTGGATCACTATGGGTCAATAGGGATCAATAGGGATCAATCAGAAAAGATAAATTATAAGAAATGTAACGCTAATTATTCATCCCTCTGATCGCAAAGCTGATTTCTACAGCGAGCGATCATTGCTTTATTGACTTCAAAATTGTGCGTGAACAAAGTTCGTTTTTAACGGATCGAACAGTATGAGTTTTTAAAATTGGTAATACGGACTTTCTCGGTGAATTTGAATTGAAATCAATGTACGAGCCAAGGCATGTAGCCCCCATCCCTCTAGCAGATTTTGCAGTTCGACTATTTGCGCACGCGGGCGTTGCAACAGGCTTGGTTGTTTTTTCTTTACTGCTGGGGATGCTTGGATATGGGTATTTTGAAGGAATGAATTGGGTGGATGCGTTCTTTAACGCATCCATGCTGCTTGGTGGTATGGGACCGGTAAAAACTACCGGAATGAGCTACGCAGGAAAGATGTTTGCCGGACTTTATGCGCTTTATTCGGGATTGCTATTCATTGCGCTGATGAGCTTAATGATGGCGCCAGTGGTTCACAGAATCTTGCATCATTTTCACTGGTCTACCGAGCGTGATCGATAACGGCGACCAAGTATAGCGCGCACATCACGAAATCGCGGGTAGATCGGAGGCGGTTTGAGACTGATCAATTTTGAAGAGTCTTCTGCATGATCGGCTTTGAACGTTTGTTATGGTTTCTGAGTGATGAGTATCCGAGCTTTTAAGCCGACGTTCCGATATATGAGGAGACTTCTGATGGAAAAATTTGACTGGATTGTGATTGCCAACGGTTCTCAGGCCAGGATACTGGAAAAGCCACATTCCGAAACCCAAGATTGGGTCGAGGTTGAGCGGCTGTTCTATCCGGACATCAGAGTTCACGGAAACAAGCTTGACGGGGATACACCGGGACACACCATTGCTGGACGCCGAGGGCTGGCTCCGAGACAAGAGCCTAGGGAATACCATCACCACAAGTTTTGCAAGCTGATATCCGACAAGCTGAAGGAAGGTGCTGTTTCAACTCGTCTATACAAGATTACAATTTTTGCGTCAGCTTCGGTGCTGGGTGAATTACTAAAACAGACGGAAGAAGTGGCAAAGAAACTCATCGGGGAAACGCACGCCATCGATCTCACGGCTGTGCCCATGCACGATTTGAACAAACGATTCCGTAAAGAGTTTTCTTTTTGATGCGCACAAGTCGGGGCACGAAAGCAATGCTTTCGTTAGCGTATTCGCCTGCGCCTGGATGCTTTACGCATTAAAGAGCTTCAGGGGGATGCCTGGGGCTCAGATCGACGGCTTTTACTTTGACGTCGAGGATGCGTTCATCGAGCTAACCGCCCAAAGTTGCAGTGGTGAGTTTATGTTGTTATCTCGGTGCTTTTCGCTCCCGGTACGCAACCAGTAAGGACACACCTGGCAAATCTTGGCGACGATTTCCATATTGTGAACATCGGGCAAAGCATCCCCAACAAGCCATTTGTGCACCGTTGATTGAGACACTTGCAAGCCACCGCTCTGCTTCATAAATTCCCTGAGCAGTTGCGTGGGACTGTTTGGGTTCAAGCCCGCGTTTTTCAGCGAGGTTTTGAGGCGCTTGGTGAATTCATCGCGCTCTCTGAAACTTAAGTGAGCCGCCATTACTTTCTCCGTGGTTGTTGATTGAACTGCGTATCATCCAGTCGGTCTGATCCAAAGTTCACCGGACCGTACTCCATTGGCGCACAATTCCGTTCTCTGCTGCGCAAATCGCATCGGTTTGCAATCAGCGTTTCACAAGCGCCTCACATGACTGCTCTGGCTTAGTTCACTCGTGCGTTCGCATTCGAGGCCAAGCTGCTGCCGCACACGTTCTCGGTGATATTGATGTCGTGCTGTATCACCGGCTTGTAGAAGGAGACGCTGTCGACGTTGGGCTCAGTCGCACGTCCAGCACCCGGATTCATTGCGGTCAGAACTTTGAACGAAGCCAGGGCTAGCTTGCCGGTAGCACAGTTAACGACGTAGTCGAGCTGCTGCACACCGGCATCACCCATGTCATGAAACTCTCGTACCTTGGTCAATCCCTTGGGTGCTGCGGCCACGTACAGCCAAGATTGCTTGTCCATTGCCAAGACCATCCCCTTGTCGTCATCTTTGATAATGGCGCTCTGTGCAGCGTCATTCGCGAAGACTGAGGTCGTCGTAACTAATAGCGAGGCAAAAAGAAATTTATTCAACATGTGAGACTCCTAATGGGTGCGTAGAGAGGGACTGGGTAATTCGAACTGACCGAATTTTACCTGATGCCCATTATTTGTCAAGGTACATTATGTTCAAAACCTATTTTTTATTAAACACAGTTAAAAATATTTGCAAATTAATATAAAATAATTAAAATAAGTTAATAGAAAACCATGTATATTGGCGGTTTTAAAGGTATTTGGTGTGGATTTCGCGGCAAAGTAGTGCAGTAATTTGAATTTTTGCACTATAATGCACAACAAAATCTAAACAATTCGGCCCACTTTGGAAAAATGAACGTCTCAAATAAGCACCAGTACAATATTGGGGCGGTAGCGCGCCTGACTCAGATACACCCCGAGACAATTCGAGTCTGGGAGCGGCGACACCAGATCGTCACCCCCCAACGCAGTGATACCGGAAGGCGCTTTTACTCCGACGAGGATGTCGAGCGTCTGTTGCTAGTCAAGCAACTGACTGATGCGGGCCACACCATCAGCAGCCTTGCGCCCCTGGGCACGCAAGAACTGAAGGAGCGGCTGGCGACGAATCAAGCGCGAGGCTTGAGCGCGATTGAGCGCAGCGATGTGGTGTGCCGGGTATTGTTTTTAGACGAGTCATTAAAAATCCGTCTGGGACGGGATTTGCGCGCCTTCACCGACCTCGAAGTGGTGGATCAATTTCCAAGGGCCGACAAAGAAGATAAAGATTCTCGGCATCACCTACTGATTATTGGCGTTGCAACCATCAATAGCAATACGCTGACTAGCGTAAGCACAGAAATTCAGCACTATGGTGGTGAGTCAGCTATCGTTGTATACAATTTCGGGCAGCAAGCGGTTATCAGAGAGATTGAGCGTCATGGCGTGATCTGCCTCAAGGCGCCGGCCACCCCATCAGAAGTTCGAGATGCGTGCCGCTCGCTCGCGCAAGGAAAAAAGACGACACCTGCAGCAGTGGTCAGCCAGGTCAGCCCGCATCGCTTCTCTGCTGAACAACTGGCTAAAGTGGCGACCATCTCAGGGTCTATTGCCTGCGAGTGTCCCAACCATCTGGCTGAGCTGATTATTAATCTCACGGCTTTCGAGCAGTATAGTGGCGAGTGCGAAAACAATAATCCTGCAGATGCACTCATCCACGCTCAGTTAAAACACTCCACCGGAAAAGCACGAAATCTTCTTGAAGAGAGCCTGGCTCGCCTGATAGAAATTGAGGGCATCAAGATTTGAAAGCGCTCTGTTTCTCACGACGACTCATAAGCTCAACGGGTGCTTTTCAAGAGCGGCTTTCTTGGCGCCACTGGCAGTTCATGGCTGCCGCGGATATTTATCCAATACCGTCAGTCTTTTCCGGCAAATGCCTAGCTCTCTGGCACTCACCAGCCCATCCACGTACTCAAGTCCACAGGTCTTGATCAGGTTTTCATAAATCGCGTTCCCGTTAGTGTCTTTTTTCAGAAGAATTTTCAGCGTGGGATCGATTGCCTCGTAACACAGCAGCGCTTTAAAGGGGTGTTTTTTTATCAGCCCGTAGCACTCATTGGTCTCGCTATCGGCTTTGTCATGGCCATCCTGATGGGCTGCCTTCGAATGCGAACCCGATGACTCCGCAAAAACCTGCGTGCTTGCAAAAAGCGGCAAGGCGAGCATCAGGCTGATGAATAATTTGACAGACGACGGCAAAGCGAACTCTCCAATTGGCGCGGATTTTTGATATTACTCTATCAAAAATCACGCGAGCCCGGCTCGGGCATCAGATCAGGAAAACATGTCCGGCTGAGTGGCTTCTAGCTGCTCCCAGATTGGCTGGAAGTGCAACCATCCTATGTATTCGCTGCCCACATGCTCGCGGCTGTAAATGGCCCGATCATGGGGAACCAGCGTGGGCTTGTGCCCTATCGCCTCAATCATCAGCTGCTGCTTGCAGCAACGCTCTAAGGCGATGAACCAGAACGCAGCCGCCTCGATGCTATGCCGGCTGACTGTCAGCAGACCATGATTTTGGTGGATAGCAGCACGCACGCTCTTGAAATGCGATGCGACGCTCAGGCCCGCCTTGGTTTCGACGGCAACCTGCCCTGCCTCATCCTTGATCACCACATGGTCTTCGTAAAACGCGCAAGCATCCTGACTGATTGGATCAAGCGGTCGGCCCAGTGATGCGAATGCCGTACCGTATTCTGTGTGCGCGTGGCACATAGCCACGATATCGGGATGCTCTTCATGGACTGCCGCATGCAGGACATAGCCCGCGCGGTTGATTGCATAATTACCCTGGACCACGGTACCGGTATGATCGGCCAGGATCAGATTGGACATTTTCACGCGCGAAAAATGGACGCACATCGGATTCGTCCAATACAGATGAGGATGCTCCGGGTCGCGCACGGTCAGGTGCCCGGCAAATCCATAATCGAGATTAAATAAAGCAAACGCACGGCAAGCAGCGACCAGCCGCTGCTTCAGATAGTGTCGGTGCTCTTCATGCGAACGAAATTCCGGAATGCTGGGGAATATTCTTCCGTCTTGTTCGGGTTGATAGATCGATACACGGTCTTGCAATAATTGTTTTTGTTCCAGTTGGCCAGGAAGCGAATTCATTAATGCCCTCTTGTTAGGTAGTTGGGGGGTGGTTATCGTTATTTTTGCGCGCAGCCCAGACTGTCGTCCCTTCGTCTCCGTAGGTCTCGGCATGCATCGCGCCGGCCAGCACATGGTAGGTATCTCCTGAGCTGAGCGTGCGCGGTGATTCGCCCGCCACAAACAAGTTCATCACGCCGCTGACCACGATCCCGTTGGCTTCGAAAGGATGGCTGTGCTCTTCCAATCGGGTCTGGGGTGGCCATGTGCGCTCGATGACCTCGTCATAGCCGGCGGCCAGCATCAGCGATCGAAATTGGTTAAAAGTTAATTCCATGCCGGGTTCATTGGGTGGATCAGGACAGCGGGGATATCGTGGGATTATCGAAGCGATTTGTCCAGAAAAAAAGCCTGTGCCGCGTTTGCTGTCGATACTAGGTCAATCGGGCTCAGGACAAAGGCGCTGTACATGCATCGCAGCATAATCGGCCCGCAGCATCGATGATACGCGAATCGGCTGGGATCATCCTCTTTGATGCGGGGCGCAAAATTTAGATTTTTGCCGAATCTACCGGCTACCTCGAGGCCTTTGCGCGGAGTATGATCGCTACCAGTATTCAACCAGCATTCAATCTGCATTCAACCAGCGCTGAGCCAGCACTCACTCAGCATTCGACAAAGGGGATACTGCGTGTCGATTCTCCACAGCGTGCACAGAGGCACACGAGGGTTCTTTGTCGCACTGCTGCTGTCGGCATTGCCGGCCAGCGCGCGAGATCCCCTGCCGCTGTTTGATGCGCATATCCACTTTAGCGTTGGTGCGACCTCGGTCTATACACCGGCCGCTGCGATGCAGATACTCGATTCGGCTGGGGTACGAGCTGCAATCCTGTCGAGCACGCCGAATGATGGCACGCTGGCGCTGCACACTGCCTATCCTGATCGCTTCATTCCCTTCCTGCGGCCTTACAGAAAAACACGCAATCTCTCGGAGTGGAGCGAGGAAAGACGCAACTGGTACAAAGACCCGCAGACCGTGCCATTTCTTGAACAGGAACTCAAACGCGGCATATTTCGCGGTATCGGAGAATTTCATGTCGATGGACATGAAGTCGACACACCAGTGATGCGTGAGCTTGTCATGCTTGCAAAAAAACACGGGCTCTGGCTGATGGCTCACTCTGACGCTGATGCGATAGAAAAACTCTTTACCTTCGATCCGACAGCAAAAATCCTGTGGGCGCACACCGGCATGGGCGAGCCGCCAGAGCGCGTGGCCCGGCTGCTCGAGCGCTATCCCCACCTGTATGGAGAACTCTCGTATCGGTCCGGGGTCAGTGGCGGGCTCTCGGCCGAATGGCGTGCATTACTGTTGCGGTTCCCTGAGCGCTTTGTGTATGGGTCCGATACTTGGGTACCCTCGCGCTGGGCCGAGGTGAAATCACTGACATCGGACGCGCGCGATTGGCTGGCTACCTTGCCCGTGAGCGTCGCTGAGCATATCGCGCACAAAAACGCCGAACGCCTGTTTGGACCGATGGGCGCGCCCGCCAAACACTGAGCTCCGTCTTAGCACGAGACTGAGCGCGAGACTGCGATCACGGGTTCAGATTCTGTTAATCTTTGCTTTCCTGAATAATAAATACAATAAAAGGAGACTCGTCGCATGCTTCTCAATGACAAAGTCGCTGTCATCACCGGCGGCGCAGGCATCCACGGCCTGGGCTTTGCAACGGCCCGCGCCATGGCTGAACAAGGCGCCATCATCGCGATACTCGACCTTGAACATGCGGATCCGGCAAGCGCCGCTGCATCACTGGGCGGCAAGCATCTCGGTCTGGTCACCGATGTCACTGACAAAGCTGCCTGCGAAGCAGCCTCTGCGGCCGTCATCAAAGCGTTCGGCCGGATCGATATTCTGATCAATAACGCCGGTATCACTCAGGCAGCGCAGACACTGGACATTACGGCCTCCGACTACGATCGTATTCTTGATGTCAGTCTACGCGGCACGCTGCAGATGTCTCAGGCCGTGCTTCCGTTCATGCGACAGCAGAAATCCGGCGCGATCGTCTGCATCTCTTCAGTCTCTGCGCAACGCGGCGGCGGCATTCTGGGCGGGCCGCACTACTCGGCGGCCAAAGCCGGTGTGCTGGGCCTGGCGCGCGCGATGGCGCGCGAGTTTGGGCCTGAGGGCATACGCGTCAATTGCATCGCACCGGGACTGATCGAAACGGACATCATTCAGGGCAAGCTCAGCGCCGAACGCAAGCAAGAGATTGCCAGCACCATTCCCCTTGCCAGACTGGGCCGTGCGTCTGATGTGGCGGGTGCCTGCGTATTCCTTGCCAGTGATTTGTCGGCCTACTGCACTGGCGTCACGCTCGACGTCAATGGCGGCATGCTGATTCACTGAATCAGCTCGCCCGCCTCAGCCACTGTCGCAAAACATCGTTACCGGAGATTTTTATGTCCGATCTCTCGACGCTTGAGAAAAGCGCATATCGCATCCGACGTCTCGCCCTGATGATGGGTGAAGTACAAGGCCAGGGCTACATCGGCCAGGCACTCGGATGGGCTGATGTGCTGGCCGTCGCCTATTGTCATGCCATGAAGCTTCGTCCGTCGGAGCCCGACTGGGAAGAGCGCGACCGCTTTCTTCTCTCCCACGGGCATTATGCGATTGCGCATTACGCGGCGCTGATCGAAGCCGGCATCCTGGATGAAAAGGAATTGGACACCTATGGCAGCGATGACAGCCGGCTGCCCATGTCTGGCATGGCCACCTATACCCCTGGAATGGAAATCTCGGGCGGTTCGCTGGGACAGGGTCTGGCCATTGGCGTGGGTATCGCGCTGGGCTTAAAGCGCAAGAAGAATCCTGCCTTCGTCTACAACTCGATGTCGGATGGTGAACTGGACGAGGGATCAACCTGGGAAGCAGCCATGGGGGCGGCTCAGTATCAGCTGGATAACCTGATCTGTCTGGTGGACATCAACAATCAGCAGGCGGATGGTCCGTCGAGCAAGGTGATGGGATTCGAGCCTTTGGCCGACAAGTGGGCGGCGTTTGGCTGGCATGTGCAACGCGTGAATGGCAATGATCTGCCAGCGGTGGTCAGCGCTTTCGATACCGCGCGTCATCTCGCCGAAGCCCAACCCCGCGTCATCCTGTTTGACACGCTGATGGGCAAAGGCATCCCTTTTTTAGAGCAGCGAGAGAAAAACCATTTCATCCGCGTCGATCCGCCCGAATGGAAGCAGGCGCTGGCAATACTTGACCAGTCCCAATCCTGAGGAGCCATGTCTTGAATACTTCTGTCACTGGAAAAAAGCCGCGACTAACCACCTCGGCCATGATTGCCTCAATCGCCTCTGACGATCAGCGCATCCGGGCGGCTCCATTCGGCAAGGCGCTCGTCGACTACGCGGCCGATCAGCCCGAGGTGGTAGGACTCACGGCGGATCTGGCCAAGTACACCGATCTGCATCTGTTTGCACAGGCTTATCCCGATCGCTTCTACCAGATGGGGATGGCCGAACAGCTCCTGATGGCAGCCGCCGGCGGCATGGCTAAAGAGGGCTTGGTGCCCTTCGCCACTACCTATGCTGCCTTCGGCACACGTCGTGCCTATGACTTCATCCATCAGGTGATCGCCGAAGAAAACCTGAACGTCAAAATCTGCTGCGCGCTGCCTGGCCTAACCACCGGCTATGGCCCGAGTCATGCCGCCATTGAAGATATCGCAATGATGCGCGGCATGCCGGGTATTACGATTGTCGATCCTTGCGACGCGCTGGATATCGAACAAGCCGTGCCGGTGATCGCGCGTCACAAAGGTCCGGTCTATATGCGCCTGTTGCGCGGCAATGTGCCGCTCGTGCTGGATGAGGTAAGCGGCTATCAATTCGAGCTGGGCAAAGCCAAGCTACTGCAAGATGGGGCTGATGTACTGATCATCTCCAGCGGCCTGATGACGATGCGCGCGCTGGAGGCGGCTAAAGTGCTGGCGGCCGACCAAGTGAGTGTCGCCGTGCTGCATTGTCCGACCATCAAGCCGCTGGATGAGCACACCATCGTCGATGCCGTGCGCAGCAAATCAAGGCTGGTGGTGGTCGCAGAAAATCACTCGGTGATCGGCGGTCTTGGTGAGGCCGTTGCGAGCGTACTGCTGCGCCACCGCGCATACCCTGCCGGTTTCGAGCTGGCAGGTTTGCCCGACGCCTTCCTCGACGCGGGCGCACTGCCCACGCTGCACGACCGCTATGGCATCAGCCGAGATGCGCTCGCGGCGCGTATCAAGGCATGGATGAACTGATCAAGGCGAAATCAGCATGAATATCAATTTTATTGGAGTGGGTGCCATCGGATTACCGATGGCGCTGCAAATACAGCGAGCCGGCCATCAGGTCACCGGTGTTGATGTAGCAGAAAACATCGTCGCCCAAGCGCGAGAGCATGGACTGCCCGCAATCCTCGGCATGTCGAATGCGCCCACAGCCGATCTGGTGGTCGTCATGGTGGCGACACCGGATCAGCTCGCCATGCTGGTGGGGCAGATCACGAATCCTGTTCGTGGGCAGTTGTGGATCATCATGTCCACGGTGGGACCCGAGTCAGTACGCGAACAGGGTGAGCGCTTGCGGAGCTTGGGTCTGCGGGTGGTGGATGCGCCAGTCACGGGGGGCGTCGCGCGAGCCAAGACTGGAGCGCTGGTAATCTTTGCTGCAGGCGCTGCGAACGACATTGAGACGGCAATGCCGATTCTGCACAGTATGGGCACCGTTCATGTCACAGGTCACAATCTGGGCGACGGCCAGAGTATCAAGGTGGTCAATCAGCACCTTTGCTCGGTCCATCTGGCGGCCGCCGCAGAGGCGCTCAGCCTGGCGCAGTCACTGGGATTAGACCCGGCCAAGGTACTGTCGCTGGTCGAAAAAGGTGCTGCGGGTTCGTGGATGCTCTCAGATCGCGGCCCGCGCATGCTCGAAGGAACCGATGTGCAAGTGACCAGTACGATCAACATCTTCGTGAAGGACAGCGGGCTGGTGGCGGCCGCCGGAGCTTCCTGCGGCGCACAGCTGCCGCTCTTGGAAATCGCCCATGGTCGCTTTTGTCAGGCAGCCGAGAGGGGCTTGGGCTTACGCGATGACAGCCGGGTCATTGAGACTTGGTAAACGGCTCTTGCGCGATTCGCGCGTGCCTGAGGACCCCCACCTACCGCATCCGGTCTCCGGGTTTTTAAGCCATTCATCGGTGGGGCGCTTTTTTGTCAGTGATCGCGAACCACACCCGGATCTCTGAGATCAAAAGAATTCTGCCTCCGCACTTATTTTCGGAGAATATTGATATTTTCTTTGCATAAAGCTAAATACATGTCATAGTGAACTCATGGATCCAGCATCTGAGCAGGTAATCAACGCAAAAATTGCGCAACTTCAGTCTGATATTGCCGTTTTGCGCGACGGCTACATGGTGATCAACAAGCGCTACACACAGACGCTTGATTCGATGAAGCACTTGACCCAGTCGTCGCTGGAAGCCGCTCTACGGGCCGCCTCGGCGGCGGAAAAAGCTGCGTTTGCCTGCAAGCGTGCCACCGAGGCGGCAGTGACTTCTGCCAATGCGCACGTGATCGAAGCGACCCATGCCGCCGCCGAATCAGCAAGTCTTGCGGCGGTAGCCTCTGCAGAGGCCGCAGCATCGGCTTCTGCTGCTGCTGCTGCCGCTGCCGCCGCAGCCGCATTACAGGCTGAAGAATCTTCCATACAGGCATCCGCTGAAGCTTCCCGTGCCACCGCAAGAGCAACGCAGGCCGCTGCCGAAGCCGCCGATATGGCGCACAAAGCGGCTGAAGTTGCCAAATCGCTGAAGCGCTAGCGAAACTTTCCTTCGAGTGCTCTATTCATATGCTGCAGCAGTGACCTGTACAAGTAGTGCGAGGTGAGCGCATGTGAGCAGGTTTCTATTCTTGAAAGTCATTCATGGAGCAAGAATTGACGGCAAGCGATTTGGATACCAGTAAATTCGGTACGCTCCATGCAGATTTTCCTAGTCTGCTCGCAGAGCTCGAAGATCAAATTGAAGATTTGTTTGAGCTCAGCAGCTTCGGTGCCTATACGATTACCGAGGATGGCACCTGTACCCGTATTAATAGCCAGGCACTCAAATGGCTCGGATGCTCGCGCGACGCCATTCTCGGGAAAAAAAAGCCTTCAGAACTCATCGCTGGTGCAAATTGGGAAAAGCTGCAGGAATGTAACCGACAACGCAGTATCAATTTGTTCGACAAATTTGAATTCGACCTGATAGATTCGCGTGGCCAATCGCAGTTTTTCCAGTTTTTGCCTACCACCTCCGCACCGGACAAGCAGTCATCATATTATCGATCAGTGTTCTTTGATGTTACCGAGCACAAGCGACACACGGAGCGGCAGCGCATAGCAGCGATTGCCTTTGAATCGCAAATGGGCATCTGCATTACTGATACCTATGGTTTGATACTCGAGGCGAATAGCGCCTTTTCAAAAGTAACCGGATACCCACTCAATAACCTCAGGAAAAAGCATTTTGATTTCTTGTTTTCACTACCCGACAATGCTGCCCTGAAAGCAACTGTACACGAAGCCTTATCATTCAAAGGTGAGTGGGAAGGCGAAATTCGAGATGCGCGAAAAGATGGCAGTATTTTTACTGTATGGATGAATGTGTCGAAAGTGCCAACAGAAGAAAATCTGGATTCCTATTATGTTCTCTGCCTGTATGACATTACCGCAAGCAAAATCTCACAAGAAGAAATCCATCATCTTGCCTATTTTGATTCGCTCACCCAGTTACCCAACAGAAGAAAGCTGAATGACAGGCTATCCCGAATTTTAAGTACGATGCCCCGCAGCCATTTTCATGGCGCTGCATTGTTCATTGATCTGGATAACTTTAAATCGCTCAATGACACCAAGGGTCATGCCGCTGGGGATCAGCTGCTGATTGAAGTGGGCAATCGTCTGCAACGCACGGTACGCGAGGGTGATACGGTGGCTCGTGTTGGTGGCGATGAATTCGTTGTGTTGCTCGGCGAGCTGAGTGCCGATATTGCGGAAGCCTCGTATCAGGCAAATACCATCGGCACGAAGATACTCAACGTCCTATCACAACCCTATACCTTGGATGATTTCGAATTCAATTGTAGTGCAAGCATAGGCATTAATATTTTTGGACACGGTGATTTAGCCCAAGAGGTTTTCCAGCATGCTGATATGGCGATGTATCAGGCAAAAAAGAACGGACGAAATTCCCTGTGTTTTTATGACCCCTTGATGAAGGAATCGGCAACCGCCTATGCCAATCTCGAGCAAGAGCTTGGACGTGCGATGGAATTCGATCAACTCAGCTTGTTTTTTCAACCGCAATTCAACTATGAAGGAAAAATTCTATCAGCTGAGGCGCTGCTTCGCTGGTCTCATCCGAGCCGGGGGCTACTCGAACCTGCTGAATTTATTTCAATAGCAGAGGACTCTGGTCTTATTGTGCCGATTGGTTTCTGGGTAATAAAGTGTGCCTGTGAACAAATTCGGCTTTGGGCATCAGACCCAGAACTTTGCAAGCTGCAAATTGCCATCAATGTCAGCGCGCGTCAGTTTCAGGATCCGGATTTTGTACGAAAAACATTTCAGTTAGTACAAATCAGCGGGATTGACGGATCTATGCTGAAGCTGGAACTGACCGAGAGCATGATGCATAACATGGACCAAGTGAGTGAGAAAATGGAAAAAATCCGCGAGCTCGGTATCCGATTTTCTCTGGATGATTTCGGAACTGGCTACTCGTCACTAGCGAGCATCATCAAATTACCACTCGAACAATTAAAAATCGACCAGATTTTTATTAAAAATATGCTGTCGAATCCGGGTGACACCATCGTGGTCAAAACCATCATCGCGATGGCCCATAGCCTGGGAATGAATGTTATCGCTGAAGGATTGGAAACCGAAGAAGAGAAGCATTTTCTGAAAGAGTTGGGTTGTACGTCTTATCAAGGATATCTGCTAAGCCCGCCACTTCCTCTGCTCTTGTTTGAAAATCTATGTCAACAGCACGCTAATTTTCCGACGCCTGCCCATACTCTGGCGTGAGTGAATTTGCTAGTCGTCTGGCACAAAGGGATAACATTCCTTGCAGACTGAAGTTCGTCGGACTTGCCTCCCCCCTCGCTGAATATCGTTTGGAAACAGCGTTATTGGCTGTTTAAAATAATTAAAAATACATCAATTGATACACATCAAGCGGGACGCTGCATAAAAATGACAAGCTTCAGTTGTCATGGAATCTTTTAAAGATCAGCTCTCGATCAAATCCTGACAAGGCAGCACCCCGCTGCTGATGGCGCACCGACTCCAGCGCACAGGGTGAAAAGATTATTTTTCTCGGGTTCGCGAAAATTTTTTTCAATGAAATCACTCTTCATGTCTATCGCGACACGACAAATGCGCACGGTATGGCTTCTGCTGCTCATGGCGATGCAGATGGGTATCGCTGGGTGCCAGACAGAATTCATCAATGCCAAAGCCGCACGCGAGCTGAATCCGCCGCTACCCGAGGGTAATCTGTATGCTGGCTGGCGTGTATTCCAGGATAAATGTGCAAGCTGCCATGGTGCCGCTGCCACCGGCGGCGAGCGCGCACCCGACCTGTTACCCGTCGTTAGCGACATGAGCGCGCGTCGTTTTGCCGCGCTGGTGCTTCAGCGTTACGACCTCGGTAATGGGTTGGCCGAGGGATCGAAAAATCAATCCACCGTCGACACTCGTATTGACTACCTATTGCGCCGTGGTGAGCCGCCGATCGAGATGCCCGGGTGGCAGGGCGCGCCCGCGGTGAATGCACATATCCTTGACCTGCATGCGTACTTGACTGCACGCGCCAACGGAAAGCTCGGTACTGAAAGTCCACGGCCATAGTGATCGCAGCGAGCGATTCAGACAATTCAGCTCGCACAGTCTTGAACCTGGGTGTATCTGTCAGGTCTCTCTATGAGTGATGCAGATTATGGCGGGCGGAACGATCTGACTCAGGTAATTCAGGCGCATCACACGCGAATCTGGTGCCACACCCTATCTTGTTAGGGAATTCATCAGGGAATTTCTTAGCGAGATGCCGATCGCTGCTGCAATGACATGCACAAGATCAAGGAAATGCCTGCACGCCCTCACCTGTAGCGACATTGGAGTGATCAGAGAATCACCCAAACCTGAGCTGATTTTTTCAGCACCATTCCCCAGAAAGGGACATCAACATGAATGAACCGACAATAATTACCAGAGGTAATACGCTGTTTACCCTGAATATCGAAAACAAGGTATATCGCTGCCTCGTCTCGGAAGCTGCACTCTACCTATTGTGCCGCGATCAGGATAATTCCATGCATCAGCTGGATGCCTATCTGCGTCTGAAGGGCAAAGTACAAGCCAAGGTCGAACAGTTGCTCGATCGCGGCAGCGGCTGCTTGCCCGAGGTACTGGAGTCAGCGCACTTTAGCAGCTGATACCGGGCACTCTGGATGATCAATCAGGTCATTCAAACCCGTAGATCAACACAGACACCAAGACTTGGTAAAGTAAGGTTCCCTGGCAAACGCCTCAGGTGCGTGCGTGCATGCGCCTCATACAAAAAAGGCAAAACGGTGAACCGACGATTATTTCTGGCGCAAGCCTGCGCGCTGATGGCATCTGGCCTGTCAGCCAAATCTGCCAACGCGACGAGGTCTCTCAAAACCGGGCTGGTATTCGACGAGATTTTCCTTACGCCGTTTTTTTCGCCAGATCATCCAGAACAACCCGTGCGGCTGGCGGTTGCCTGGAGCGCCATCAAAGCGTCGGGACTGGACCAACAGCTACAGCGCATCCCGCTCAAACCCATTCGCAATGCAGAGCTTCGGCTGGTGCATACGCCGGCGCACATTACGGGCATTCGCGACAAATACGGCCCCGTGATCGATCGCTACGCGAGAGCAGGTGTTGGCGGCACGCTGGCGGCTTGCGATGCTGTTCACACGCGGAAGGTCAGAAATAGTTTTGTACTAGTGCGTCCGCCCGGCCATCATGCGCACAATGCCGGCGAGGTGGTGGGTTTTTGCCTGTTTAATAATGTGGCGATTGCGGCTCGTTACCTTCAGCGGCGTCTAGGCTACCGAAAGATTCTGATCGTCGACTGGGACTTTCATCACGGCGATGGAACCGAAGCGTTCTTCTATGATGATCCGACGGTCTTGTATTTTTCCACGCACCGCTTGGAGTCTTATCCACGCACCGGCGATCCGCAACGCCGTGGCGAAGGCGCAGGCATTGGCTACAACATCAATGTGGCGCTCGATTGCGGAGCCGGCGACCGTGACATCATCGACGCGTTTGACACGCAGCTAATGCCGGCTGCGCTGCGCTTCCAACCGGATTTCATCTTGATTTCTGCCGGTTTCGACAGCCGGATCGACGACACGCTCGGCTGTTTCAAAATCACGGATCAGGGGTATGCCGAACTGACGGCGCGGGTGCAAACGATTGCCCGCGAGTGCGGGCATGAACGCATCGTCTCGGTGCTGGAGGGCGGATACTACTTGCCGGGGCTGGCCAGCGGCATCCCATCACACATCCGCGCGCTGATGCGATAAAGAATTCGGCTACTAAGTCAACAGCTTCGATACAAAACGGGCAAGCTTCTCAGCCAGTGTTGTGCTGGTCGCCGACGATACTTTTGATTTGTGCAGTCTTCCGTTGCGGCTGGGCGAGAGCATTCATCATCAGATGATCTTTGTCCTGCTGTTCCGCGACCAGACACAGAAAGCGCATGCAAGAGACTCGCAGGAATGAGGAAAAATTATCGACTTTGCCCTGACGCTCGATGATCTCTTCGTACAGCTTGCAGATCAGCTGATTGGTCGTCGTTTGCTCTCTCGATGCAATCCGAGCCAGTACATCCCAGCATAGATTCTCCAGTCGGATGCTGGTGACAGCGCCGCGAATCCGCAATGACCGGGTCCGCTGCTCATAATGAATCGGATCGGCACTGGTGTACATGTCGCACATAGTCAACCTCCTCGTAACGCTACGCGCTGAGCTCGCCGAAGTCGCTTACCAAGCGCGCAACGATACCTGCTTACTTGGCTGTCGATAGATACTCGATGATCGCAGAGCGGATCGCCGGATCCGCTTGCTTGTACATCATGTACGTACCAGGAGCCACGTTCTGTGGCTCTTCCAGCCACTTGTCCATCAGTTCTGCCGTCCAGGTTTTTTTAGCAAGCGCTTTCTTGAACTCAGCCGAATAGGCAAAGCCCTTCACCTGGCCTGCCTGCCTTCCGATCACGCCTCGCAAATTCGGGCCCATGCCTTGCGGCGCATCGGCGGCGACCTGATGGCATGCAGCGCAATGCTGAGCAAAAAGCTTCGCCCCATCGGTCGCCTGGGCCTGCGCCGGGAGCGTGAATGCTCCCGAGGCAAGCAAGCCCAGCGCGCCGGCCACAAAGGCAGTCCCGGCGCGCGCCATCACAGTTCCTTGCGCGACATGCTGCGCGAAATGTAATCCGCCTGTCGAATCGCCAATGCCACGATGGTGAGTGTCGGATTCTCTGAAGCACCCGTGGTGAACTGGCTGCCATCGGATACGAACAGATTTTTCACATCGTGGGTCTGGCCCCATTTGTTCACCACACCATCCTTGGCCTTGGCACTCATGCGGTTAGTGCCCAAATTGTGCGTGGATGGGTACGGTGGCGTGAAAATGACTCGCTTCGCGCCCACGGATTCGTACAGCGCTTTCGCCTGCTTGAATCCGTGCTGGCGCATTGCGCCATCGTTCGGGTGGTCGCTGAAATGCACATTCGGGATTGGCAAACCGAACTGATCTTTCTCAGTCGCGTGCAGCGTGATCGCGTTGGACTCCTGCGGCATGTCCTCACCGACCAGCCACATGCCGGCCATGTTGTCGTAGGCATCCATCGCGGTCGAGAAATCGCGACCCCAGTCGCCCGGGTTCAGGAAGGCGGCCAGGAAGGGAACGCCCAGCGACAGCGTTTCCATCTCATAGCCACCAACAAAACCGCGCTTGGGATCATGACGCGATTCGTCTTTCACAATGCCGGCCATGGTCGTGCCACGGAACATATGCACTGGGTTTTCGAAGATTGCATAGACCGAGGCGGTCATGTGACGCATGTAGTTGCGACCGACCTGACCCGAGGAATTTGCCAGACCATTCGGGAACATCGACGAGGCTGAGTTCAACAGCAAGCGCGGCGACTCGATCGAATTACCGGCCACGCACACCACGCGCGCCTTCTGCAAATATTGGTTGCCGTTTGAATCGCCATACAGCACGCCGGTCACTTTGCCCGAGGAGTCGTGTTCGATTTTCAGTGCCTGAGCATCCGAGCGCACCTCAAGGTGCCCAGTGCGTTCGCCCTTGGGAATCTCGGTGTACAGCGTGGACCATTTTGCGCCTGATTTACATCCCTGAAAGCAGAAACCGATCTGCTGACAAGCGCCACGGCCATCGCGCGGCTTGGAGTTGATCGACATATTACCGGTATGGAAATGCTTGTAGCCCATCTTGCGAGCGCCCGCAGCCAACACCTTGTAGTTATTGTTGCCGGGTAGACGAGGGATGCCGTTGGTGCCGGTCGTTCCCATTTTTTTCTCGGCCTTGTCGTAGTACGGCGCCAGCTCAGAGAGGGTGATTGGCCAATCAAGCAGATTCGCACCGGAGACTTTTCCATAGACAGTGCGAGTACGGAATTCATGCTCCTGAAAACGCAGTGAGGCGCCCGCCCAGTGCACGGTCGAGCCGCCGACCGCTTTCACGATCCACGCAGGAAGATTCGGAAAGTCTTGCGATACGCGCCAGGTGCCAGATGTGGTGCGCTTGTCCAGCCATGAAATCTTGCTGAACATGGGCCATTCATCATTTTCAAAATCACTGATTTCGTGACGTTTGCCCGCTTCCAAAATAACGGTATTGATGCCTTTTTGCGCGAGCTCGTTGCCCAGCGTGCCTCCGCCGGCGCCCGAGCCGATGATCACGACGACCTCGTCGTTCAGGTCAAATTTCTTGGCCATGCTTGTCTCCTCGATCACTCAGAATTTTTTTATTTGTAAGCCCGATAGTTATCTGAGCTTATCCATCCAGTTCTGGTCATTGAATCCGCGGTTGATATAACCGCCGAATTGCGCAGACGGACCCTGATAGCCCAGCTTGGCCCAGACCGCAGGCTGGTTGTAGAGGCTGACCACCAGATCGCCGCGAATCTTTTTGAAGAATGGTGTTGCCTCGATCGATTGCAACACATGTACGCGGTCGCGTTCGTTGGGCACCTGCGCATAGGCCGCATTGAATTTGCTCTGGGCGATGCTGTCTGCCTGCGCCACACCCTCCTGAATCAGCTTGCGGACACCCTCGTCGGACTTCGCCTGCTCGGCATAAACGCCGACGGCGTTCTTGTAGAGGTCATCGCCAAATCGGTCGTGAGGAAAAATGTCGCGTGCGATTTTAACCAGCGTGTTGAATGTATCTGAGCCTAGTGCTTCCTCGGCCAGCGCGGCATTTGGAACAAACATCATCGGCAATCCGCCGGCTGCGGACGCGACGGTACCGGCAGTGGCGATCTTGAAGAACTGCCGGCGTTTTGGTTCTGCAGGTTTATACATAGTTGCCTCCTCGTTTATTTATTGGATCCAGCCTTGGCACAGGCTTTTGTTTTTTTAGGTTTGCCGCCGGCTACTGATAATGCCCTGCACGATGCAGTATTTCGATCTTGTAGCCATCGGGATCTTGCACAAAGAAGAAGCGGGCGAGAAGTTCGTCGCCTCTCTTGAATTCTTTTATCGGCAGCGGGGCATAGCCTAGCTGCTCGAGCTTGTCGCGCATGGCGTCCAGATCATCCGTCACGAAAGCATAATGACCGTAGCCATCACCATGCGTATAGGGCTCTGAACGGCCTTTGTTATGCGTCAGTTCGATCTCAAAGTCATTTTCGGGATTTCGAAGATAGATCAGCGAAAAATCATCAAAGTCCAGTCGGTGGCTGATCGAAAAACCAAAGCCGTCCGAATAAAATCGGATCGAACGCTCGGGGTCAAAGACCCGAATCATCACGTGAATAATTTTCGGCATACTGTCGTGTGCAGGCAAATTTTCAGCCAATTATGTGTGCGGCGAAAACATGCGTGGTAGTAGCGTGATACTACGTCGAGACGCCACTCAGAAGACCGTCGCTCGGCAAGCGATAGCTTTTGCAGCGCAAACAGAAACGGGCTTTGTGAGCACTGGCTTATCCAGTGAGCGAATATTCATTCTGATGCGGCACAGCAGAGATCGTTTAACAATATTTAAACGTTTGACTGCGGCAAGCTTCAAAAAGATTGATCTGAAGTGAGGAGCAAAGTATTTCATTTCAATTAATAATCTGCCCAACGAGCAGGCAGACGCCCTGTCTGTCGCGGGGTGGCGTCGGAGAGGATGCCGGATCAGCGCTCGCGCAAGCGCTTGCTCTTGCGTGAGCGTTCGGAAAAATCCGCTGGCTTTCGCCTGACCCATCCGACAAAGCTCGCGATTTCTGGGTGTGCGAGCAAGGCCTCGACCGTGTTGTACTGTCTCGCCAGCTCGGTCTCTGTCAGCAAGGCATGGATCTGTCGGTGACAGATACGATGCAAGAATTCTGTTTGTGAGCCACCCCTGGATTTTGGCACCAGATGATGTGCGTCTTTCAGCGCCTCTGGGATGGGCCGCTCGCACAGCGGACAGATGAGTGTTTCAGATTGCCGAGGGCTGATCGAGGACAAATGCTCGTCCAGCAGCTTGCGTCGAATACGTCCGCCCATCACCACCTGCCCGCGTTGATGATGATAGCGATCACCATGGAATGACCTGCCCTTCATGATCGACGAAATACGCCCTCCCGGAAGGCGTCAGCTTGTCAATCACCTCCAGGAGTTTACGTGCTGCGGTCTCCGGATCCACGCCTTCCTGTCCGACAAATGGCTGACTCAGACGAGAACGCACGGTGCCGGGCTGCAGCGCAGCGATCACGGCTTGCGGGCGCCGACGCGCGATTTCGATGGCCGCCGTTTGGAGGAACATGTTCAGTGCGGCTTTCGAGGCCCGGTAGCCATACCATCCGCCTTTGCGATTGTCTTCGATGCTGCCGACGCGCGCTGACAACTTTGCCCAGATCGCTCGCTCACCCGTGACAAGCAAGGGAGAAAAATATTTAAGCAGCATGGCAGGTCCGATCGCATTCACTTGCATCGCTCTTTGTAACTGCTGTGCGTCGAGGTCATCCAATCGTTTTTCTGGACCGGTGTCATCAATCGTCAGCGCACCCGTTGCATCGATGATCAAATGGAGTGGGCCATGCTCGGCAATGCTTTGTGCGCAGCGCTGCAAACTTTGCGCATCTTCGAGTACCAGCGATGGCATGCCGCTTCGGGAGAAGGTTTTCACTGATGCGCAGCGCGGATCAGAACGCAACGCATCGAAGAGCGCTTGACCTAGCGCACCGGTGTCGCCGAAGACTAACGCATGATAACCATCAGGCAGGCTGTTCATGAATGATCCATCAATGCATCAGCGTGATGCCGAATTTCTGCGCAAGAAATATACGGCGAGATCATCCTCAGTAAACCAGTACTCGATCATCCGGATAGATTTTTTGTCACTGCCCATGTGGGCGGTGATACCTTTGCTCCATACGAAAGTGGGGCCGCGACTGGTATCGCCCGGACGCTTCTCGTCGGGCTTGCCGTAGCGGGAAGTCAGCTCGCTCAATGCAACTGCCTGTTCGGGTATCCATCGAATCAGTATGAGGGCCAGTCGGTTATCCAGTGGCTTGCCAAGATGCTCTCTGTGCTGTCGTATGAGTAGTCGCGTGGAGCGTGCATGGGCGTTCGGCGGAAGATTGGCGACCGCTTTCTCCAGTTCGGCGAGCTTTTTTTTGCGCGCGTCATCATCATGCTCGAACAATAGCAGCAAGGAGCCACTGACTTCATCCGTCGTCAACCGGGCAAAGTATTGATGGGGCTTCAGCCAGTCAGCTGGTTCCGGAGTCAGACGGGCAGCGGTATAACGCTGCTTGATGCTGCTGAGCGGCTCAAGCGGCTCCATACCCAAAAACGTCTCTGCCCGCGCGATGGCGCAAGCACTTAGCAGGAGGATGAGCAAATTCTTCAACATCGATGAGGCAAGCCTTGTTGTTTCGCCTGATTTTAATGGAGCGCGCAAAAGGCTTCAGGCGCGGTCACTGGCATGTTGCCAGACACCTTGCCAGGTCGGTGGCCAGATTCAGGGTGGGGGGCAGTCTCGTGCACAATAGCCGATGGGGACATCCTGGCCGGTAAAATCTCGTTTTACAGTCAATGCCAGTCAGTTAAACCCAAACGTCCCGACATTCATCAAAAGACGCTGGGTCCCGGCCTGCGCCGGGACGACGATATAAAGGCCGCTAGCAGCTAAAACGTCATCCCGGCGCAGGCCGGGATTCAGTGACTTTGAGATTTTCGATGATCAAGCACAATCTGGATGCTTCACTGACGGACATTGGTTTTACAGTGGGCTGTCGTCCGGAGCGCGCGCCACTGCCCATTGCTGCGATTGACGGGTACAACGCCTGACAGGGCAGATAACAATGAATAAAAACCTCTGGCTGCTCGCGATTGCTCAAGGGCTTTTCCTGGCGAATAATGTGACCTTTATCGCGATCAATGGTCTCGTTGGGCTGAACCTTGCACCCTACCCATGGATGGCGACGCTGCCGGTGATGGGCTATGTGGTCGGCGGCGCACTCAGTACCGGACTGGTGGCGGAGTCGCAGCGGCGCTGGGGCCGCAAGGTGTCGTTTCAGCTAGGTTTGCTGGTCGCGCTGCTGTCCGCTTGCCTGGGCATACTGGCGGTTGAACAGCAATGGTTCTGGCTGCTAGTGGGCACCACCGTGGTGGCAGGCTACTACAGTGCGAATGGTCACCTCTATCGCTTTGCCGCCGCCGAATTAAGCGATGGCGGTCATCGCGAGAAAGCGGTATCGCTGGTGATGGCCGGCGGGCTGATCGGCGCCGTGATCGGGCCCAATCTTGCCAATCACAGCAAGGCCTTGCTCACCATGCCGTTTGCCGGCGCTTATCTCGCGCTGGGTGTGCTGGCGATCATCGCGCTGGCGCTGATCTCGCAGATTGATTTTCCGCCGGTGCCTGAAAGAACTTCGAATGCCGATCAGGGACGGCCGCTGATGGAGATCATGACGCAACCGGTGTTCATGGTCTCAGCGCTGGCCGGGTCAATCAGCTACGGCGTGATGAATCTGCTGATGGCGGCGACACCGCTGGCGATGCAAGTGTGCGGCATGCCTTTCAGTGACACCGCCTTGGTGTTGGAATGGCATGTGATTGGCATGTTCGCACCTGGCTTTATCACTGGCTCACTGATCCGGCGTTTTGGTGTGCTCAACATCATGGGCGTTGGTGTACTGCTCAATCTCGCCTGCATCCTCATTGCGATCAATGGCAACGATCTGCATCACTTCGTGTCGGCCTTGTTCCTGCTGGGCGTGGGCTGGAATTTTCTGTTCACCGGCAGCACTACCTTGTCGCTGGATGCCTACCGACCTGAAGAAAAAGACCGCGCGCAGGCAGCGATCAATTTTTGTGTGTTTGTGGTGATGTCGCTCAGCTCTTTCGCTTCCGGTGCGCTGCTGACCACACAAGGCTGGCACTGGCTGAACCTGGGCTCGGTGGTGCCGGTACTGCTGACGGGTATTTCGCTGGCGTGGCTGGCTCGCAAATTCAGCTCGTCAGGGGCCGCAGCCTGAGGGCTGTCGCATCGTTGGCGATCCCTCACTACAATGCGAGCATGTCTGCATTTCATCCTCAGGTAATCCATGCCTTGCTGGCCGCCGCTCTGTTTGGCGCCAGCACACCGCTGGCAAAGCTGCTGGTCGGCGAAGTCCCACCTCTGCTGCTCGGCGGAATGCTGTATCTGGGCAGCGGCGTCGGGCTGGGCATTGCAAGATTGATCCGCGATCGCGGATGGTCGTCGTCTGGGCTGAATCCGGGCGAGTGGCGCTGGCTGCTATCAGCCATCGTGTTCGGCGGCATGCTTGGCCCGGTGCTGCTGATGACTGGATTACAGTCGACATCGGCATCCACCGCATCGCTGCTGCTCAATCTCGAAGCTGTGCTGACAGCGCTGCTGGCCTGGGTCGCGTTTCGAGAGCACACGCATCGTCGTGTGATGATCGGCATGCTGGTGATAGTCGTCGGTGGCGTACTGCTGTCATTGCCCGACGCATCGGCTGTCGATCATGGATGGCAGGGATCGGTGGCGATTGCGCTTGCCTGTCTGTGCTGGGCCATCGATAACAATCTCACGCGCAAGGTATCCAGCTCGGATGCGATGTTCATTGCCTCGGTCAAGGGATTGGTCGCCGGCGCGGTCAACTGCGCGGTGGCGTTAGGCTTAGGCATGCACTGGCCTGCGGTGCCGACTGTGCTCGCCACCATGAGTGTCGGTTTGCTGGGTTATGGCGCTAGCCTGGTGCTGTTTGTGCTCGCGCTGCGCGGTCTGGGCACGGCACGCACCGGAGCTTATTTTTCAACGGCGCCTTTCATTGGCGCTGCGCTGGCGCTGCTGATGGGTGAATCAGCGAGTGACTATTTCTGGCCGGCGGGCGCGCTGATGGCCGTAGGAGTCTGGCTGCATCTGACCGAAACTCATGACCACGAGCACACGCACGAGCCGCTGGAACACCAGCATCCGCACACGCATGATGAACATCATCAGCATGCTCATGGCGCCGACTGGGATGGCAGCGAGCCTCACTCACACTTTCACCGGCATGAGGCTATCACGCACAAACATCCGCACTATCCGGACATTCATCACCGGCACTCGCATTAACGACTCCCGCCGCTCAGCGCAAATGCTTGGCCAGAAAATCCATTAATACTCTGACCCGGTGCGGCACTTGCCGGTTGCTGGGCAATATCGCGTAAATCCCCAGCTCCGGTGATCGGAAATCCTCCAGCAGAGCGACTACCCGACCAGAGCGAATCGCATCCTCGACAATAAAAGCTGGCTGCAACGCAATCCCGAGTCCCTGTACCGCTGCTTCGGTTAATGCCTCGCCATTATTGGCGTGCAGTCGCGCGCGAATAGGAAAGCTCACCGGCGCTCCGGACACCTCGAAGGCCCATGACTGCTGTGCGCCTACCAGGGTGTAGCTGAGGCACTCGTGATGCGCGAGCTCAGACGGATGACGCGGCGTGCCATGCTCGGCAAGGTAAGCGGGTGAGGCAATCACACGCATCTGTATCGCACCCAGCCGTCGCGCGATTTCGTTCGCGCCCAACTTGCCCGTGATGCGCACGGACAGATCGATGGCTTCTTCGATCAGGTTCACCCGGCGGTCGGTGTAGTCCATATCCAGCCGGACCTCGGGATAGCGGCGCGCAAACTCGAGCAGCAGAGGCGCGACCCGCTTCAATCCGAATGACAGCGGCAGGCTCACACGTATCGTACCGCGTGGCGTCAGCCGCTCTTCGGCCACACCGGTCTCGGCGGCTTCGACCAGATTCAGTATCACCCGGCACTTCTCTAGATAGGCCGCGCCCGCCGAGGTCAGCGTCAGCCGGCGGGTGCTGCGCACCATCAGCTTGATGCCCAGATGCTCTTCGAGCGCTGCGATCTGCCGCGTGACCACCGAGCGCGCGACACCAAGCTGCTGGGCGACCGCTGAGAAGCTGCCTAGCTCGGCCACTCTGACAAACACATGCATTGCCTGCAATCGGTCCATTGTTGCTGATAATGGAATAAAGATTTGCCTATTGTCTACTATTTCAGAACGATTGATCCGCCTACATTACGGTCATAGCCAATACCGAAGCACATTATCGATATGGAAACCCAATTGCCGACGCTGTTCGTCCCGCATGGCGCACCGACGTTTGCGCTGCGCCCTGGCGCAGCGGGTGCGGCGCTGGCCGAGATGGCAAGCAGTCTTCCGCGCCCGCGCGCCATCGTGATCGTCAGTCCGCACTGGGATACTGAAGCGCCGACGGTCGGCCATGCAAAAAAGCTGGGTACCATTCACGATTTTTACGGCTTCCCGCCCGAGCTTTACCAGCTCAACTACCCGGCAACCGGTTGTCCCGAAGGTGCGAGCGAAGTCGCCGCTGCGATCGCTGCTGCGGGTCTGCCTGTACGTGAAGTGCCATCCGATGGCCTCGACCATGGCGCTTGGGTTCCGCTGCGACTGATGTACCCGGATGCCGACGTACCCGTGATACCGCTATCGCTGCAGAGCCATGCGGGCGCGGCTTACGCCTATCGTCTGGGTGAGGCGCTCGCGCCGCTGGTGAACCGGGGTTTTCTTGTGATCGGCTCGGGGAATATCACGCACAACCTGCG
>Ga0315902_10000225_pt1 | contig 98076 bp, 109 predicted proteins | sample LakEriMetagenome_9_FD_203523 | JGI IMG/M metagenome (GOLD analysis project Ga0315902, IMG submission 203523) | Freshwater fungal communities from buoy surface, Lake Erie, Ohio, United States - Buoy 12 MA117 | ecosystem: Environmental > Aquatic > Freshwater > Lake > Lake biofilm | place: USA...
GTGGTGCTGAACTTTTTGAACAAACAGCAAGAATTAATCTAACACCGGCATTAGAGGGCGACTGGCGTGTTCGTCTTAATTGTGATTTTGATACTTTATTTGGTGCCGGTACGTTTCCAAGATTAGGATTAACTAGGGGATTGGTATTCCCTTTTACACCAAATATGAATATTTCCAGTAAGGCAAATTATTCATCAATTGATCCGGTTCACAGTAATTTTCCATTTCAAGCATATAAAAATAGTCAAGTAGATGATATAACTATCAGCGGAGATTTTCCAGCAGAGACTTCTACAGATGGCGAATATTATTTAGAAGCTACTATGTTTTTAAGATCTGCAACAAAAATGTTTTATGGTGAAGGAGCGTTTGCTGGTAACCCTCCAATTGTGTGTACACTTTCTGGATACGGTCCTCAGTTATTAAACAATATACCAGTAGTAGTTAAATCCTTTCAAATAGAATTAAAAGACGATGTAAATTATATCGAAGTACTTCGTGGCGGCACAAGCACATGGGTGCCAGTTCTTTCGTCATTAACTGTAACGCTAATGCCAGTATACAACAGAGAACGTTTACGTAAGTTTAGTTTACAAAACTTTGCAGCAGGAAAAGAGGTAGGATTAATATAATATGGCAATTTACAATAATAATAGTCCGTGGTCCTTAACTACACAAAATAATCTTTATCTTGAAACTTTAAGAATTAGACCAGTGCCATCTGAACCAGATGATTTTTTATACATTATTGAAAATCAGTACAAATATAGACCAGATCTTTTAGCTTATGATTTATACTATGATAGTAAACTGTGGTGGGTATTTACACAACGAAACATGAATATTTTAAAAGATCCTATATTTGATTTTTTACCCGGAACACAAATTTATCTACCTAAAAAATCTAATCTTTCTACATTTTTAGGAGTATAAGATGCCATTAAGCGTTTATAGTCCAAAGGTAACTGCACCTGCTTCAAAGGTACAAAAAGGTTCAGCATTTCAAACTACCAATGAGCGTCCGGCTAGTGCTACAACAAAGGTGGGTCAAAATACTGATGGATCAGTTTCAGCGGCACCGTCTTCTGCTAATACAAATAACGCTTCTAATGCCAGCGGTAGTGGCAGTAACGATAGCGTTTTTACATATAGCCCCTCATATAAATCAGAATTAATTTCTAATCCATTAGATAGCTTTGCATCTTATTCGCCATTATGGACATTGGCAGTTTTAACTCCTAAACAATTTAACAATCCTCGTTCCTACAGAGGATCGGGTGCAGCATTTGCCGGCGATGCATATGTAGATCCAGTTGGCAACGTAATTCAGTCTGGTATAATATTTGCGTCTGCTGGTAGGTATGATCAATATAGAGTAGGAACAGAATACGGGGCTCCCGAATATTTTGTTAATAACTTTGTTATGACATCAGTTATTGCTCCCAATCAAAAAACAGGAAATTCTAACGCTATAAAATTTACGTTTGACATTTACGAACCTTATTCGATGGGATTATTTTTACAAAGTCTTCAAAATGCAGCATTAAAAGCAGGGTATGCTAGTTACTTAGACAACACACCTTACCTTTTAAAATTAGACTTCCAAGGATATAAGGATGACGGTACTCCGGTAAAATTAAAAGTATCAAAATATTTTACCTGTAAATTATTATCAGTAAAATTTGATGTAACAGAATCAGGAAGTTCTTACAAAGTTGAAGCAATACCTTTTAATCATCAGGCGATGGGTAAAGTTACTAATACCATTTATAAGGATATTACTCTAGTTGGCTCAAGTGTATTAGAATTGTTAGCTACGGGCGAACAATCTTTATCAGCAGTTTTAAATGAAGAACAAAAAAATAATGTAAAAAATGGTAACCATCAAACTAAAGAAAATCAATATGTCTTTATATTTCCCAAGGATGGAAATGATTCTTTTGGGTTAGATGCTGAAACGCCAGATGTTAGCGGAGGAGCCACTGTTACACCATTTGAATACATTCCGGTAAAAGTTATTTCTCCACCTTCTGCTACAACAAATTTTGGTAATAATGAAATTGGAAACAGCGATATGGGATTCAATGCTGCCTCGGGTGGTACATACCCTATGCAAAGAGAATCATCATCATATAATCCTGATACTGGTAAATTAGATAAATCAAAAGTTGAAATGAGTGCAACTAAGAGAGAATTTAAATTTACGCAAGGTCAAACAATCACTCATATTATAACACAAATCATTATTAGTAGTAAATTTGGTCAAGAAACGTTTAAAAAAATCTCTGAAGCCGACGGAACGATTGCTTGGTTTAAAATTGATGTACAAATTCAATTACTTGATTTTGATACTGTGGCAAAAGATTTTGCTAAAAAAATAATTTATAGAATTGTACCTTATCGGGTACATTATTCTTTCTTTATGAATCCAACTTCTGCTGTTGGCGGATATCCGGGATTAGAAAAGAAAATTGCCAAAAGATATGATTATATATACACTGGTCAGAATAGTAATATAATAAAATTTGATATGCAGTTTAATACTGCGTTCTTTTCAGGTGCTAATCCCTCCCCACCGGATAAGACAGGTGCAGTTGAGAATCGAGGATCGCAATCGTCGGCTGCTAAAGTAGTTACAAAATATGTAACACAACCAAAAGCTGGGGTAGAAACAATCACAGCTAAATCTGGAGTTGCTCCAATTAAAAATGACCCTGCATTATTATGGAAGCAATATTCCGGAGGTAGTAGTGACTCGAGTCCGGAGAAAAAAGTTGCTGAAGCGTTTCAACGCAGTTTCTTAAACAGTGGAGATATGATTGTCTGTAATATTGAACTGCTAGGAGATACTTTTTGGTTGATTGATAGCGGAATAGGTAATTATATAGCTCCAAAATTTGATGATGCCGTAACCATAGACGGAACTCCTACTTATGAAGGTAGTGATGTTTATATCTATGTTACTTTTAGAACTCCGTCGGATGTGTTAGAAGGAAAGGGATTGTACGGTTTTCCTAATGAAGGAAAAATTAGTGGGTTTAGCGGAATATACAAAATTTTAAGTTGCGAAAGCAAATTTAACGACGGAAAATTTACTCAATTATTAAAGATGAATAGAATGCCAGGTCAAGCAACAGATTACAATATAGAAACACAACCAAAAATAGATCTTTCGTCGGCTCTACAAGTTCAAGAATCGGGTGTAGTTACATTTGATGGAGTAACAGTAGAGCCAGACCCAGATCTTCGATCAGATGCCGGTTTTGCAAATACAGATGGAGACGAAGCATGAGTCAGGATATATGGGAATCGTCTGAAAATACTTCTCGTAGAAATATGGGAACAGGAATATACAAGGCTATTGTAGTAGGCCATGTTGATCCTTCATATATGGGGACATTGCGTGTTTGTCTATTAAGAGAGCAGGGTAATGATAAATTTGACGTTAAACAGCAATATTCTGTCAAATGTGCAACACCATTTTATGGATCAACCGATTTTAATTTTCAAGGTCAAAACACTGCTGCTAAAACAAATGCACAAACTGGATTTGATGATACACAAAAAAGTTACGGAATGTGGTTTGTTCCTCCTGATGTAGGCGTAACAGTTCTATGTATGTTTGCCAACGGCGAGCCAGATGATGGATTTTGGGTGGCATGTGTACCAGATAAATTTGCCAATCATATGATACCAGCTATTGGCGGTAGTTTAGAATTAGATATTAATGCGGCAGATAAAAAAAGATATTCTACAGAAATGCCGCTACCTGTAGCAGAAATTAATAGAATTGCAAATGATTTAAAAAATTCCACTAAGGTTGAAAAAATTCCCAAACCAGTCCATCCAATTGCGGATAGATTTTTACAACAGGGATTATTAGAAGATGATTGTCGAGGAACGTCACCATCAACTGCTAGGCGCAATCTTCCAAATATGGTATTTGGAATTTCAACTCCTGGTCCCTTAGATCAAAAAGGTAAAAAAGTAAAGATAGGCGATTCTCCTAAACCAATTCCGGTAAGTAGATTAGGTGGTACACAGCTGGTAATGGACGACGGAGATGATCAATATGTTAGAAAAACTTCGGCAGACAAGGGTGGAGTAGAATATGCCGATACTCTAAACGGTGAAAAGGGTCAAGATAATATTCCTTACAGCGAGTACTTTAGAATACGAACTAGAACAGGTCATCAGTTATTATTTCACAACAGCGAAGATTTAATTTATATTGGCAATGCCAAAGGCACAACCTGGATAGAATTAACCAGCAATGGAAAAATTGATATTTTTGCAGATGACAGTATAAGCATCCATACACATAACGATTTAAACATCCGTGCCGATAGAGACATTAATTTAGAAGCAGGTAGAAATATTAATATGGCCGCTACAGGTCAATATAAAAGTGCTAAAAATTTATATGGAACTCCAACAACAGGCAGTGATGGTGTTGTTAGAGATGAGGCTAAGCGTGAGTCTGGAAGAATTCATCTTGAAGCTGCAGGAAATTATAATTTATTAGTTGGAAAAAATGGAACAATATTAGTAAATGGTAATAGTGATGAAGTTGTTCTTCAAGACAAAAAAATTACTGTTCAAGGCGGTTACGATTTAAAAGTTGGTAAAGATACAAAGATTACTACCGTAGGAAATACTGACGTAAAGTCTGGTAAAAATTATACAGAACAAGCGGCACGAATCGATATGAATGGTCCAAAAGCCAAAGAAGCTACAGAAGCTACAGTAGCCCAACCGTTGAATAAACGAGAGAATTTTATCAACGATACTAATCTTGGATGGGAAAAGAAATATCAAGATACGAAAACGTTGTCAAGCATTATGCGTAGAGTTCCCATGCACGAACCTTGGCTAGGACACGAAAATTTTGCTCCAACAATTTGGACCAAAGAAAACACCGATAGGGACTTTGATTAACTATGGCTAGCAAATTATATAACCAAAAAACCGTTGCAATTAACAAAGCTTCGACCGGAGATAACAATTCTAGTTTCTTTACCTATAAAGGATTTAGTAGTCAGCAAACTAAAAAGAAATTTAAATTATACGATATAGATCTTGTCAAGCAAGATTTAATAAATCACTTTCATATTAGAAAAGGTGAAAAACTAGAAAAACCTGATTTTGGTACAATTATATGGGATATGATTTTTGAACCAATGACTGAAGAAAATAAAAGATTAATAACTAAAGACGTTGAAGACATTGTAAATTATGATCCAAGGATTACAATTACTAAAGTTACTATAGACACTACAGATCAAGGAATGAGAATAGAAGTAGACTGTGTTTATATGCCTTTTAATGTTAACGAACGCATGACTTTTAATTTTGATAAAGAAAATAATATTATTAGATAATAATAGCACTTAATTTTATTGGGTAAATATGTGATAGGGACAGTAAAATGACTACAACTGCAAGACAAAATAATTTAATTTTAGCTGAAGATTGGACAAAAATTTATCAGACATTTAAGAATGCTGATTTCAAATCCTACGACTTTGAAAATCTTCGCAGAGTAATGATCACCTATCTGCGTGAAAACTATCCAGAAGACTTTAATGATTATATTGAAAGCAGTGAATATCTTGCACTTATTGATGTTATTGCATTTTTAGGTCAAAGTCTAGCATTCCGTATTGATCTTGCATCTAGAGAAAATTTCATTGATCTTGCAGATAGAAAAGAGAGTGTATTAAGATTAGCAAAAATGCTTTCTTATAATGCCAAAAGAAATATAGCAGCCTCAGGGTTATTAAAGTTTGATACTATAACCACAACAGAACCCATAATAGACAGTAATGGAAAGAATCTAGCACAACAAACTATTGTATGGAACGATCCTACAAACTCTAATTGGTATGAGCAATTTATTTTAATATTAAATTCTGCAATGACTCCAAACACTGAATTTGGAAAAAGCCAAGGCGAAGCAACTATTGATGGAATTAAGACTCAGCAATATGTGTTCAATACATTTTCTTTAGATGTTCCAATTTTTTCTTTTACTAAAACAGCCGCTGCAAGAACTACAGTTTTTGAATTAGTAAGTACACTAATTGATTCAGAAAAAAATATCATTAAAGAAGAAGCGCCGACACCCGGATCCCAACTAGGATTTATTTTTAAAACAGACGGTAAAGGAGCATCAAGCTCTAATACAGGATTTTATCTGTTGTTTAAACAAGGCAGTATGGAGTTAGCAGATTTTGCAATTCCTCAACCAACTACAAATGAAAAAGTGTCTGTAGAAAATGCAAACATTAATAATGACGATGTTTGGTTGTTTTCTTTAGGTGCAAACGGCACACAAGGAGAACAATGGACTCAGGTGTCAAATTTATCTGGAAACAATATTCTTTATAATAGTGTTAGTAAAAATATTAGAAATATCTATAGTGTAATAACTAAGGCAGATGATAAAATTGATTTGCAGTTTAGTGATGGTATTTACGGAAATTTGCCGCAGGGAAGTTTTAGAGTTTATTACAGAGTTTCTAACGGTTTAAATTATTCTATAAGCCCAAGCGAAATGAGAGGAATTAGTATTGAAATCCCTTATGTTAATAAGAGGGGTGTTTCTAATACATTGTCTCTATCATTAGGATTAAAATATACGGTATCAAATTCTTCCTCATCGGAAGATATCGAAAGTATTAGATCAAAAGCACCTGCAGTTTATTATACACAAAATCGAATGATTACTGCGGAAGATTATAATCTAGCTCCATTAGATGCTTCCCAAGAAATTTTAAAAGTCAAAGCAGTTAACAGAACTACTAGCGGTATTAGTCGTAATTTTGATATTATTGATGCTACTGGAAAATATTCTACTGTAAATGTTTTTGCAGATGATGGTTTAATTTATAAAAACGAAATAGAAAAAGCATTATCTTTTAAATTTTCTAATCGTCCGCAGATTGTTAATTTTTTAAGAAACACAATCGAAAAAGAAATTTCTTCAACAAGTGTTTATAATTTTTATCTAACAAGATTTGATAGAGTGGTGTTTACAGATAATAATATACACTGGCTACAAGTAACCAAAGATAGAGACTTATCTACCGGATATTTTCGTAATGTCAACGATCAAACAAAAATTAAAGTGGGAAATTATACTTCCACTAACATGAGATTTTTTGAAGCAGGTTCTTTGGTAAAATTTGTAGCTCCAATCGGTAAAGCATTTAAAAATGGAGTCTTAGTTACAGCAAATGTTAATGATCCGTTTCAAACAGACAGACTATGGGTTAAAGTAGTTAATACAGTAGGCGACGGAACAAATGCCGATCGAGGTGTACTAGCAAACGGGTTAGGACCAATTACTTTTAGTGAAGTTGTTCCTACTGATGCTGTAATATCAAGAATTGTACCAAAGTTTATTACAGATTTTGATGCAGCACTGGAAACCGAAATAACCAATCTAATGTTTAATCTTCAAAATTTTGGTTTAAGATATAGTATTGAAGATAGAAAATGGAGAATCATTACTTCTTCAAATCTTAATATTAACAGTACATTTTTTAGTTCTGCACAAAGTGGTGATACTTCTGGGACCAATCTTGATGGATCTTGGATAGTTGCGTTTGTTTATACAGGAGTTCAGTATTCAATTCATATTAGAGAGCTTGATTATATTTTTGAAAGTTTAGAACAAAATAGATTTTATTTTGATAATCAAGAAAAAATTTATGATTCAAAAAATGCAGCAGTAATTAAAGATCAAATTAAAATACTTGGAATTAATTCTAATTATACGAAAATTACACCTTTAAAACAGGATATATCTTTTGAAATCAGAGACAGCGTAAGATTTAATGATGGATATCAAAGTACTAGTTCTATAAAATTGGGATTTTTTGATTCTGATGATGACGGGATCATTGATAATCCAGATGCATTTGAAATAGTTGCTGGCGAGGATAAAGATTTAAAATATCTATTTTTTCAAAGAACCATCGACGAATATGGTGCAGAAATTTACAAATACATAGAAAGTAGCGACGATGGAAATATTTTAGTTAAGGACAAAACAGCTAATGAGATAGGAAATATTAATACCTATGATGTTGGACAACTAATATATTTTTATGATCAGTCTGAAGAAGTAGTCAAACGAGTTATTCAAACCAGCACTGGCAGTAAAACTTTTGAACTTGATAGTTCTTATAGAGCAAACATTGGAAGAAACTTAGTAAAGTTTCAATACATCCATAATGCAGGAGTAGACAGAAGAATTGATCCTAGTGTAAGTAATATTATCGATGTTTATCTATTAACAAAAAACTATGAAATTGCCTATGTAAATTGGTTAAGAAATGACGGGACCAAACCAGTAGCACCAAACAGTAATGAATTAAGAACACAGTTTGGATCTAAACTAAGCTCTATTAAATCAGTCAGTGATGAAATAATCTATCATCCCGTACAATTCAAACCATTGTTTGGAGCAAAAGCAGATTCTCAGTTTAGAGCTCAGTTTAAGGTTGTAAAAAATCCTAATAAAACTATTAGCGATAATGATTTAAAGGTTAGAATTATTGGCGCTATTAATGAATTTTTTAATGTTGACGGTTGGGATTTTGGAGATAAATTTTATTTTAGTGAATTAGCAACTTATGTTATTAACTCAGTATCTCCTGATATTAGTAATTTTGTTATTGTTCCAAGACAAATAAGTCAAGAGTTTGGAAGCTTGTTTGAAATACAATCCCGCCAAGATGAAATTTTTACCAATGCAGCAACAGTGGATGATATAGAAATTGTAACAGGCATTACCGCAGCAGAATTAAATTTAGCTGCTACCTCAGTTATTAGTAATACGAGCCAATAAAATGACAGATAAAGTTTTTGATCAAAGTGGATTACCAATAAGAAGATCAACGGATTTTCTTCCTTCTGTTTTTAAGACAGATGCCAACAGTAAATTTTTAGGTGGTGTTTTTGACCCACTAATACAGCCCGGAGTTTTAGAAAAAATTTCTGGATTTATTGGGAGAAGATACGGTAAAAGTTATAACGGCAATGACATTTATATTGATACTGATAATACTTTAAGAAGTAGATATCAGTTAGAACCAGGAGTGGTTGTTACTGACGGCAACGGATCAGTAAACAATTTTTACGATTATTTAGATTTTAAAAATCAATTAAACTTCTTTTTTAATAAATTAGAAAGAGATGATTTAATTACGCAAAGCCAGTGTTACTCGTGGGATCCTCCCATTGACTGGGATAAATTTGTTAATTTTAGAGAATATTACTGGCAGGTTAATGGACCGCCCTTAGTAGCTGTTGCAGGTCAAGCACAACAGATAGAATCGACTTATAGAGTTAGATCTGATGACACAGGCGATGTCCCGTCATGGATGTTTTATCCAGATGGACTGACATTTAATCCCAAATTAGTTTTGTATAGAGGCCAAACTTATAAGTTTGAGGTTAACTCTCCAAGAAATAAATTTTCAATTAGAACAACAAATTCAGTAGATCTTGTAATGGGAGAATTTAACCCATTAATGAATTACCAACCGGGCGACGTTGTTGAATTTAATAATAAACTATGGAAAGCAAAAGTCGATGTTTACGGTGACGGCAGTACTATTGATGAATTTTCACAAGATTGGGAATTAACTGAATTAATAGATGTTAACTATTATAATAAAGGTGTAATTAATAACGGTATTGAAGTTGGCACTGTTACATTCACAGTACCTGTAGATTCTCCTGATATGCTATATTATGTCAGCGATCAAGAGCCTTTGCGAACAGGCCAATTTATTATCAAGGATATTACAGAAAATACATTTATAGATGTTGAAAAAGAAATCTTACAAAAGTTAGCCTACACTAGTAGTAATAATGTAAAATTTACTAATGGTTTAATGATTTCCTTTTTAGGTAAAACATATCCTGAAAAATATAATTCTGGACGTTGGATAATTGAAGGTGTTGGTAAAGGTATTAATCTAATAAATTTTGACGATTTGACCCCGCCAATTACTTCTAATAATCAACCTGAAATAATTTTTGATAACGAGGGATTTGATACCGTTCCTTTTGATGAAGCAGCTTTTTACCCTGGCGTAAAAGATTATATTATTTCAAATCGTGCTAGTAATGATAATAATCCTTGGTCTAGGTCAAATAGATGGTTTCATAAAAGTGTTATAGAATATGCTCATCAACTTAACAATTCGTCTCCAGATGCAGACGAATCATCAAGAGCAAAAAGACCAATTATCGAATATCATCCTAATATTCAATTGTTTAATCACGGCTCTACCTCTAAAAAGTCAGTTGATTTTATAGATAATTACACATCTGATATTTTCAGTGTTATCGAAGGAACTAGTGGTTATAATATTGACGGAGAGGCACTATTCAATGGTGCAAGATTATTAGTTACTGCCGATACAGATACTCTAGTTAACAATAAAATTTATATTGTTAATTTTATATCAACACAATATAGTGGCAATACTGGTAGACAAATTAGTTTAGTTGAAGCCAGTGATGCAGTTAGTCAATCTGGCGAATGTGTTCTTATAAACAAAGGTAAAAAGTATAGAGGAAAGATGTTTCATTATGACGGAACTGCTTGGTCAAAGAGTCAAGAAAAAACAGCAGTAAATCAAAGTCCGTTATTTGATGTGTTTGATTCTGACAAAGTTTCTTTTGGAAATTCTACCAAATATCCTGTTACAAATTTTAAGGGAACAACAATTTTAAGTTATAAACTCGGCAACGGTATTGTGGATTCTGAAATAGGAATTTCATTAAGTTATCTTAATATTGATAATATTGGCGACGTTTTATTTGAAATAAATTGGGATGTTGATTCTTTTACCTATCAAAATCAGTTAGTTAAAACTTTAAAAATTTCTAGCGGATTTTTAAAGTTTAATACTTTAAACGGCGAAGTCTATTCTAATACTTGGATTAAAACGGATAAAGAATTCTTACAACCAATAATTGATAGTCAAGTAATAACATCGGTAACTAAATCAATTACATTTAACAGTGTCAACTGGAACGAGTCGACTACTGAAAGAATTATTTTTTACAAAAACGGTTCCTTATTTAAAGATCAGTTTACAAGAACTGGAAATAGAAATCAAACTTTTGTATTTGCGAATAATTTTGCAGTTAATGATGTTATAACAATTAAAGTATATACCGATGCAACTCCAGATCAGGGATATTATGAAATTCCTGTTGGATTAGAAAAAAACCCTTTAAATCAAGATTTAACATCTTTTACCTACGGTCAAGTTTTAGATCATTTAGGAACTATGCTTGAACTCGATACAAGATTTACTGGATTATATCCGGGCAATAGTAATATTAGAGATATTTCAGGATTTCAAAAATACGGCAGAAGATTATTAAAGCACGAAGGAATTTCTGCATTATCACTAATGTTGCTCTGCGACAAAGAAATCAATGTTATTAAATCTATTGATTATGCTGCTAAAAGTTATAATCAGTTTAGAAATAATTTTTTAAATCTAGCAGTTACATTAGCATATGACTTAAACCCAATTAATTTTGTAGATCAAATTATTACAGAAATGAGCAGAATTAAAACTGCAAGTAATTCGTTTGCAGATTCTGACATGATTGGATCTGGCTCATATAAAAAAGTAATTTGTAAAATTGAAGATCAAATTAAAACATTTGCATTAAATGAAAAATTTAGTCTTGACACCTTATCAAGAAAAGCTGTCTATGTTTACAAAAATAATGTTCAATTATTGCACGGAGCAGATTATACATTTAATCAAACCTTTGGTTACATAAACTTTTCTGGTAATTTAAATGAAGGTGATGTATTAGAAGTGCGGGAATATAATACCACTTCGTTTAATTTTATACCCTCAACTCCTACTAAGTTGGGACTTTATAAAAAGTATGTTCCAAGAATTTTTATTGACGACACATACATAACACCAACTAAAGTTATACAAGGACATGATGGAAGTATCACAGTTGCCTTTAATGACTTTAGAGATGATTTGTTATTAGAATTAGAAAGAAGAATTTATAACAATATTAAAGTTCAATACGAAAGTACTGTTTTTGATATTGATGCAACATTGGGCGGTTATTATAATACGGGTATTTTTACTAAAGAACAAGTTGATTCAATTTTAGAACCATATTTTTTAACGTGGATTACTAGCGGTAATGTAGATTATGTAAACAATACATACTTTGATTCTGAAAATACATTTACCTATACTTACAATTTAATGACTGATTTTACTCAGCAAAAAAATCTTGTAGGTTGGTGGAGAGGTGTTTATCAGTGGGTTTATGATACTGATAGACCACATACATGTCCTTGGGAAATGTTAGGGTTTAGTGAAAAACCAATTTGGTGGGACGAAGAATATGGACCTGCTCCTTATACTAGAAATAATTTAATTCTTTGGGAGGATATTCGTGATGGCAGAATTCGTCGAGGATCTCGTGCAGGCACTCATCAAAGATATCGACGATCTACTATTTTATCTCATATACCCGTAAATGATCAAGGACAGTTGCTATCTCCGTTGCAGGCAAATTTAGCACAAGATTTTGTATTAATTAATTCAAAAGGTAATTTTAAGTTTGGAGATATTAGTCCTGCAGAAGCCGCATGGAGAAAGAGTCCACAGTATCCATTTGCCTTAATGTCTGCGCTATCATTGTTAAGACCGTTTGAATTTATTTCTAAGTCTCTTGATTCATTTAGAGTTAAAACAAATATAATTGGACAAACAGTTTATTCTGAAACAAATAAATTTATTGATATTAATTCAATACTAATTCCATCGGTAAATGGTTTACAAACAACAGGTTTATTAAATTATATTATTGATTATATTAAAGGACAAGATAAAGATACTGAGTTATTAACTAAAAAAATTAAAAATTTAGATATTAAATTATCAAATAAACTGGGGGGATTCGTCGATGCTACTCAGCAAAAATATCTTTTAGATAGTAAAAATCCTAAATCAAAATCGAGCAGTATTTTTATTCCTCAAGAAAATTATAATATAATTTTTAACATTGGAACACCGTTCTTAACTATTAACTATAGTGGCGTAATAATTGAAAAAGTTAATACTGGATGGAGATTATCTGGGTATGACAACAAAAATCCTTACTTTAATTATTATGAAGCGGTAGAATCTAAAACAGATCCGTTTATTACAGTTGGTGGAGTAACTGACAGTTTCTTGGTATGGGAACCTAACAAAAATTATCAAATTGGTCAAACAGTTCAGTATCAGGGCAAATATTTTAAAGTTTTATCATCACATCAAAGTATCACATCCTTTGATGAAAAGTTGTTTAAACAAATATCAAAACTTGAGCAGGTTGGTGCAGTCGAAGTTTTAAAAAGACAGAATTTTAATTTTAATACTTTGAAAAAATTATCCTACGGAACAGTATTACCAACTTTACAATCTGTTGCTAATTTTATTTTTGGATATGATCAATACCTATTAACTTTAGGAATGATATTTGATCAATACAATTATGAAACTCAAACGGTTAATAATTGGACCACCTCAGTTAAAGAATTTATGTTTTGGAGTAAGCATAATTGGGCAGAGGGACAATTAATAACTCTAAGTCCGGCAGCATACAAGTTTCATATTAAATTTGGGTTAGGTTCAGTTGATAACTTATTAGATAGTTTTTATGATTATGCCATTTATAAGCGTGATGGCACAGTTTTGTCAAGTTCGTTTATTAACGTTAACAGAGATTATCAAGAATTTTCTATTACTGTAACAGATACTCTAGATGGAATCTATTTTGCAAATATTAACTTTGTATTAAAAGAACATGTAGTATTATTTGATGATAAAACTGTTTTTAATGATGTGTTATACGATAAAACTTCTGGATATAGACAGGATAGAGTTAAAGTAATCGGTTTTAGAACCACAGACTGGGACGGAGATTACACAAGTCCTGGATTTATATTTGACAATGTTAATGTACAGTCGTGGCAACAATATACAGATTATAATTTGGGTGATATTGTACGCTATAGAGAATTTTTCTGGACTAGTAAGAAAAAACAAGAAGGTACAATAGAGTTTAATGAAACTAACTGGACTAAATTAGATAACATTCCTAGCAAAGGTTTGGTAGCAAACTTTGATTATCGCATTAATCAGTTTGAAGATTATTATGATCTTGATTCAGACGGCCTTGGATCAAGCCAACGAGATCTAGCACGTCATTCTATTGGTTATCAATCGAGAGAATATCTTAATAATCTAAGTGAAGATTCAGTTTCTCAATTTAAAATCTATCAAGGATTTATTAGAGAAAAAGGTACAAAAAATGCTATTACTAAAATCTTTGACAAATTAAGTAGAAATAATACTGATAGTGTAATTCTCAAAGAAGAATGGGCATTTAGAGTAGGTGACTTTGGCGGAACAGATCAATATAAAGAATACGAAATTGCACTAAACAAAGGTCAGTTTAAACTAACTCCTCAGCCTCTTTTAATTAATAACTCTATTGAATATTCTGAAACCAATGACTTATATTATCGAATTCCAATTAATGATTTTGTAATTAAACCTTACGGTGCAGATAAAAATATAATTCCAGTTGCTTATCAAAATGTTCCAAATAGAACCGCTGGATATGTAAGAGAAGATCAAGTAGATTTTAAAACTGCAAAGTTAGAAAACGTTCTCAGTTTATCTGCAGATACTATTAATTACGGTGATCATATTTGGACTACATTTGTAGAACCAGATCAATGGTCAGTTTTTAGATACACACGATCTAATATTTTAATTGATAGTTTAGAAGTTAATAACTCAGATAAAATAGTTACATTAACCTGTAATGTAAGACATAATTTTACAGTCGATCAAATTATAGGAATTGAGGGAATAGCTAGATTATCCGGTTATCATAAGATTATTTCAGTTGAACCTTTTACTTTTAATGTTGCATTACCTACAGGCGGCGATCCAGAAATAGATAACAGTTCATTATTAGCAGTTGGTATATTTGTTGATTCACGACTAACAACAGCTAAAGAATTATCAGATCCTCAAATTGCAAAATTAAAAGTAGGCGATAAACTATGGATCGATAATGACGAAAACAATAGATGGGAAGTAATAGAAAAAATAAGTTCAATTTACACCAGGAATGAAATTAGTGATTATGGTTATTCAATTCCCCGAGGTGCAGGAACAGCAGTAATTCATTTAACATTTAGAAATCAAACTATTGCGTCACTCCCAGGATCAAATGGAGTAGCAGTTTACAAAGACAATTTTGACGGAACATTAAGAAATGTTCAAACTCTAATAGCTCCAGATTCTTTTACAACAAACTTACTAGGAAAGTTTGGATATTCGTTACATGCTACATCTGACGAACAATGGTTATTTGTTGGTTCACCGTTAGTTAGTGGCATAGGATCTCGTTTTCAAGGAATTTTTTCTGAAACAGAAGATTACGAACAAAATGATATAGTATTGTTTGCAGGCAAACTTTGGAGAGCAACACGTAATCTTAATGGTGATGGAAGTACTATCACTTTAGAATCTGCAGATTGGGAATATGTTTATAATATTCCGGCAGATACATATCAAGATTCTTATGATCCAAGCAGATTTTATAGAAAAGGTTCTATAGTTAAATTTGGTATTTTTTCATATATTGCTTTACAAAATACTACAAACAATTTACCAATCAATCAAACTTATTGGGCGTTAACTACCGCTGGAAATTCTGGTTATATCGAACAAGGTATGGTTTCAATATACAGATGGTATGAAGAACAATGGAATTATGAAGGATCGTTTGTAAGTCCTCGTCCTCAACCAAACGAATTATTTGGATTTAGTATAACTTCCGGAATTTCAAACGGAAAATATTATCTAGCTATTTCTGCTCCTGGAGCAGTTAATGCCACAGGAGCAGTATATCTTTATACATTAAATGATACAGACAATGATAATCCAATTTGGGAATTAATAGAAGACGAATCGTATCAGGGAGTGTATGATCCATCAAGACAATACATTGCAGGTTCGATAGTTTATTACGCTAATAAGTTATGGAAAGCAAAATCTAATCAGCAAGCCGATGGTAGCACAATTACTGTAAATTCTGCAGATTGGATCGAGATGGAAGATACAATTACACAAAGTTCTCTTCCGACTAGTGCTGCAATGGTATCTGACGGTACAATTTCAGAAGTAGGGTTACTTCCGGATTCGTCAATATTTAGATTACCAGAAATTGTCAAACAAGGCGATCAGTTTGGTACCTCAATTGCATTTAATAGTGATGCATCTACATTAATAGTAGGGTCGCCATACGGGGATGATAGATCATTTACTAATTACAAGGGTGTGTGGAAATCTTATACACTTTATGGGGGCGGCGATGTTGTTAGATACGAGTCTAACTATTATCGTGTAAATGGTTCTACATCTATTAACGATATTCCAACAACAGGAATTAATTGGACACTAATTGATATTGGTACTTTCGATAGTTCAAATAAAAAATTTGGTAAAGTATTTGTTTATAAACGTAATGATCTCGGAGTTTATAGATTATTTCAAACAATTAACAATCAGAATCTATCGTTATTAAGTGATATCGGACTTCAAATAATTGAAACCGGAGATCGTTTAGGATCGTCGGTTGACATTGACGCTACTGGTGACACTTTGGTTGTATCGGCCCCGTATGGTGATTATGGTTATGTTGACAACGGATATGTTTATGTTTTTAAATATTCTCGAACAAATGAAAAATACGTTATAACAAATAAAATTAGTGGATCCGATGCATCAAACTTTGAGTTATACGGTACACAGGTAAAAATTTCTAATGATGCTAATTCATTAGTAGTTTCAGGTCAAAATTCAATTACAAAATTTAATATTAAGTACGATTTAAGTAAAACTAGATTTGATCAGAATACCACTACATTTTTTGATAAACGAGGAAACACCGGTCGAGTTTATGTATATGAAAAACAAGATACAGAGTACTACCTTGCCGAAGAATTAGATCCGCCAAATTTAATACCTAATGAAAGTTTTGGGTTCTCATTAGATCTTAATGACAATGTAATAGTTGTTGGTTCTCCAACACTTAAAACAGCTCAGGGAGTTATTGGTCAAGTTAGAAAATTTAAACGTTCTGCCACAGCTAAAACTTGGTCAACAATCGGTCAACAGGAACCGCAGACAAGAATAGATTTAATTAAGAGTCTTGCGTTATACGACGTTGAAAATAATAAAAAAATTACAGATGTTGATATTGTTGATCATTACAAATATAAGTTTTTAGGAATTGTAGAACAAGAAATTTCTTTTAAAAATCCCTACGATCCTGCAATTTATTCTAAAGGAAATGATTCGGTTATTGTTGATTCTTCAAGAACTTGGTATGAAACTAATGTAGGAAAGATTTGGGTTAATTTTAAAACAGTTAAATGGACTAACTACGAACAGGGAGAGTTATCCTATAAAATTGGTCATTGGAATGAATTAGCAGATTCGTCGTCAGTGGATGTGTACGAGTGGGTAGAAACAAAAATTTTACCGTCTCAATGGTCGTTAATTGCCGATACTACTGAAGGTTTGGCATTAAACATTTCTGGACAACCGTTATATGCCAACGATACTGTTTATAATATTAAAGAAGTATATGATGAAAAAACAGGAACAGTACTCACTAGTTATTATTATTACTGGGTAAAAAATTCTGTAGTTGTTCCGGATAGCAGTAATAGAAAAATATCAGCAGCAGAAGTTGCCTTGTATATTACAAGTCCAATTAGTTCTGGAATTCCTTTTGTTGGGTTTATATCTCAAGATAGATTATTGGCATATAATTTTGAAAAATATCTTCCTAGTACAAGTGCCGCATTGAATATTAAATTCAATAACTCTAATAAAAATATTAATTTAATACATCATGAATATGAACTGTTAACGGAGGGACAGGGCGATAGTGTACCTACTTTACAATTAGAACAAAAATGGATTGATAGTTTAATTGGCTATGATCAGGCTGGTAACAAAGTTCCCGATCCAAATCTAGCCCCTAAACAAAAATATGGAATTTTATTTAGACCAAGACAGAGTATGTTTGTTAACAAATCAACTGCTCTTAAAATTTTTGTTGATGATGTAAATGCAGTATTAAGAGAAAAACCATTTGCTGAAACATTAGATTTTACAAATTTAAATGCAATAGATGAAGTTCCAACCGAAACATTAAAATTATATGATGTCTCTGTCGAAACATATGCAGAGTTAATCACAATTAATGCTGCAAGAGTTAGACCAGCATTATTAAGAGCTAATTTAATTGATGGACAAATTGAATCGATTGATATTGTTGATTCTGGATTTGGTTACAGAGTAGCTCCCCCTGTATCAATAGTTGGGACAGGATCTGGTGCTAGAGTTACATTAACAATTGATAATTCTGGTAAAGTAACAGGTTACGTTATTAATAATCCAGGCAAAAAATATGACAATGTAATTTTAAATGTAAGAGGTTTTTCTGTGTTAGTTAAAACAGACGAGACCTACAGAAATTACTGGTCAATTTATCAATTTAATGAAAGAAACAAAACATTCTACAGATCCTTAACTCAAGACTTTGATACTACAAAGTATTGGTCTTATATTGACTGGTGGGCTCAAGGTTATAATTCTTCAAATAAAATTATTGACGAAATTCCAGGAACTTATTACGAACCACAATTAGCTAAATTAATAGATTTAAAAGTTAATGATTTAATAAAAGTTTCCGAATATGGAAGTGGCGGATGGGCTGTTTTAAAATTAATAAATCTTTCTGCTACTACTATAAATGAAAAATACGAATTAGTTGGAAGATACCGAGGAACTATTGAAATTTCTTCTTTAATCTACGATGATGCACAAAATCAAGTAGGATACGATAATGTTGGAACATATGATTTAATATCATACGATAATCAGCCAGTTAGCGAAACAAGAAATATTATTAAAGCAATTAAAGAAAATATATTAATTGATGAATTTAAATTTTATTGGAATAAACTATTTTTTAATAGTATTCATTTTATTTTTTCTGAACAATTATATGTTGATTGGGCCTTTAAAACAAGCTTTTTAAATGCAATACATACTATTGGGGATCTTGAACAAAAGTCTCATTATAAGAATGACAATCTTGAAAGTTATGAACAGTATCTAAAAGAAGTTAAACCTTATAGAACAAAAATTAGAGAATTTACTAGTACATATAATTCTTTAGAAAATACACAATCATTACTGACTGATTTTGACCTTCCTCCTTATTACGAAGATACAGAAGGTAAATTAATCCCAGTAAAAACAAATAATGAAATTTTAAACACATATCCTTGGAAACTTTGGAAAGATAATAATACCTACAAAGTTATTGAGATAACGGTATATGATTCTGGTTCTGGATACATTAATCCTCCTACTGTTGTAATTAACGGCGGCGGTGGCAGCGGTGCCGAAGCATTGGCATATGTTTCTAACGGTAGTGTAACCGGAGTTGTTATTACTAAAGAGGGTATAGGATATACATCTGCACCTACAGTTACATTAGTTGGCGGATTTTCTGATACCGGAACTCAAGCCAAAGCTAGTGCTATAATTGGAAAAGGAACAATTAGATCTTTTGATATTACTATGAAATTTGATAGAATATCAAAAAATGGAACTTATTCTTCTTTTGTACAAGACGAAACAATTGTAGCCAGCGGAGTTACTTCTGTTTTTAATTTAAAATATCCTCCATCAAGAGATAGATCAAAGATAACTGTTTATCTAAACAACGGATTGATTTTGTCAAATGAGTATGAATTATCTTTATTTGAACAAATGATTGATGGGTTTACTTTCATTCAAGGAAGAATTAAATTTTTATTAGTTCCGGCTACAGGGACTGTAATTAGAATCATATATTCAAAGAACGATGAAATTTTAGATAGTGTAGATAGGATTAAAAAATATTATAATCCGTTAGATGGAATGACTGGAAAAGATGTATCTCAGTTAATGACCGGCATTGACTTTGGCGGTGTAATTATTCAGGGAAGTTCTTTCAATTCAACCGGAGGTTGGGATGCATTGCCTTGGTTTAGCGATAGTTGGGATAGTGTTACACCAAACTCGGATTACTATGTTATAGCCGATGGTAGTACTACTAGTATTCAGTTACCGTACACTCCGTCAATTGGGCAAGCAATTAATGTTTATATCAAACGAGGTGATTTTTCTACCTTGCCAGATAAAACTGGAAGATTTACTCGCATCGATGATCCTTACTATAACGTATATGATGGTTCAACAGTTCAACCAAATGGTAAAAGATCAGCACCTGCCGGGGTATTAATGAATACATTTATTGGTAATGGAGTGATTAAAGATATTGACTTGCCTATATTATTAGCAACACAAGCCGGGGATATATTAATCTTCCGTCCAAGCACAAGTGACGGTTCGGTCAATATTACTGATACAAATGTTCAAGACACTCTTTTAAGTGGTGGTTCGTTACTTAATACCAACAATATATATTCTACTGCTAACGGTTTAACCGCAGAAGAAATAGTTGTATCTGGGGATAAATTTATTTCCCCAGATCAAGTTCCTTCTCCGGAGGAAAATGTACCAGGACAGGTATTAGATACAGTATCGATTAAAACTTTTCATAGAACATATGTCGGAGCTGCACAAGTTAAGAGTAATGTTTATTTTACTGATGGAATTGCAAAAAGATTTAAATTTACAAATAAAATTTTAGAATCAAAATCTGTTTCTGTGTATCTTGATAAAGTTAAACAGGGTCAGAGCTTAGATCTTTATAATATTTCTTATGATTATTACTTAGATTTTAAAAATAGTGAAATAGAATTTTTTGTAACTCCTCCTGCTGGTAAAATTGTTGAAATAGTTTCAATTGGGCCAGGCGGGTATGCTATTCTTGATTTTTCTGAATTTGTAGGAGATGGTGCAACAAGATATTTTTTAACAAAAGCTCAATATGTAGAAACATCTTATATAATAGTTACAGTAAATGGATTAGAGGTTCCTGTATCGTTTGTAACATCAAAAGGGTTATTAAACGATAAAGATGAAACAGTAATTGAATTCTCAGTTCCGCCTAGTTTTAATCAAGTTGTTAAAATTTTAGTTCTTGGGACATCTATAGAAGCAGACAGTTCCGGTCAGAGTGCAATTAGAATCAATGAACAAATAATTATACATGATGGTAGCACCAGACTCTATGACCTAGACAAATTTGTTAATTTAGAAAGAAGCTCGGCAGCTGGAAATATGTTAGTTGAAGTTAACAATAGATTAATACCATCTGGCGATACACAAGTTATTGTTTATAATGGTTCTAACAATTCAAATATCATTGGACAAGATCCGTATTTTGGTCCAGGCAGTATTGATGTAAGAAATATATCTGTATATATTAATGAAATAAAAACTGAATTTATTTCAGATTGGATTTTAGAAGGATCGACTAATCTTTTAACAATTACTAAATCATTAATAATTGGAGACGAAATCAGAATTGAAATTGCGCAAAACAATTCTTATAAAATTGAAAACAATGAAATTAGATTATTACCAGTATTGTCTCTGAACCCGGGTGATCTTATTAAAGTTATTTGGTTTAGCGAATATCCAACAATGTCTTTAATAAAAGACAGATTTCCTGGAAATTACGGAGTAATGAAATTAAGAAGAAAAGTAACTGATATTTCAACAGTGTGGGTTTATAAAAATGGTTTTAGATTAGCTCCTGAAGTTGAATACGAAGTTAATTTAACAGATAACTTTGTAAAATTAACCAATTTAGCGTTATCAACAGATGACATAACGTTGGTTATTTTTGGACAAGAAAATTACAATCCAGTCTTTGCATATGAGATTTTTAAAGACATGTTAAATTTAACTCATTATAAGAGATATATAATAGGGCAAGTAAAACTAACACAAGAATTAAATTATTATGATACACAAATTACCGTTGATAACGGTGATTATCTCTTTGTTCCAGATATAATTAATAAAATTCCCGGAACTGTTACAATTAACAGTGAAAGAATTAATTATTATCAAAAAAATGGCAACATTTTATCTCAGTTAACTAGAGGAATTTTGGGAACATCGATTCCGGAAAAACACAATATTAATTCTGATGTAGTTGATGTGGGAATTGGAGAATCTCTTCCTTATAGAGAATATCAAAATAAAGAAGAATTTATCAGTGACGGAACCTCGTTATTGATTGGTCCTTTACTGACTACTCCTATTAAGTCTACAAGAAATACAGTATGGTACAGATCTACAATACCTGCAACTCACGGACCGAACGATCAATATGAAGTATTTGTTAACGGAAAACGACTTAGAAAAAATCCTTATAAACGTTATCAAGAAACTAATGGACTAGCAAGCCCATTGGCTGATATCGATGTTGAGGCAGAATTTTCAGTAGACGGCACTACTCCATATATCAGACTAACAACTGCAATATCTGCAGGTAGCAGAATTGTAATTATTAGTAAAACCGGTAATATTTTCTACGATACTGGATTATCAACAGCGGCCAGCGGAATTACTTTAATTAACAATGATTCTGTTGTAGCACAGTTTTTAAGAAATAAGAGTACAAAATAGAAGAAATAAATACAAAATGAGAAATATCATGTTAACAGATAAAGATAAAACAACTATGACAAAACCAAACGAAACCATGGGTTTTTACATCGAGGGACATATTAAAATTTGGGATCCAAAAACTGGAGAAGTTTTTCGAGACAAAAGAAATGCAATTCATTATGAAAATATGAGTGTTGCTTTAGCCCAAAGTTTATCCTCTCAAGGCAAAGGAACAGTTTATCAAATGGTTTTTGGTACAGGGGGCACAACAGTTGACCCCACTGGTTTAATTACGTATCTAACTCCGAACACGACCGGTACTAACTCAAGTCTGTATAATCAAACATACGCTAAAGTAATTGATCAAACAGCTAAAGAAAATTTAGATCCTATTAGAAATAAAATGGAAATTCGTCATATTAGCGGTGCAACATACTCAGATATTGTAATTACATGTTTTTTAGATTACGGAGAACCTGCAGGTCAAGAGGCATTTGATAACAGCCAAACAATGGATGGAAATTTTATTTTTGACGAGCTTGGATTAAAAGGATACGATCCTTCGGGCAACGGAAAATTATTAACTCATGTAGTTTTTCATCCTGTACAAAAATCATTGAATAGATTAATGCAAATAGATTACACAGTTCGTATCCAGAGTTTAACTGGTTTTAATGAGGTTTAAAGATGCCATATATTGTAACGTTTACTGAAAAAGATCAAAAAGTACCTATTACAGTATATGACAATACGTCAAATACTGACACTAGTCTTACATTACCAGGTCGTAATGTGACGGGATACGGCCAAATTATTGCAGAAAATTTTGTTAGACTTTTAGAAAATTTTGCAGGTCCTGGTAGACCTGTAAATCCTGTTGAAGGTCAACTATGGTACGATACTACAAATGAACAATTAAAAATATGGGACAGTGTTGATTGGAAAGCAGCTTCTAATATACAAACTAGTGTTGCAGAACCTGCGGTTGGTGCAAGTAGAAAAGGCGATTTATGGGTTAATACTAGTAAACAACAATTATCTATTTTTTCTGGAAGTAAGTGGATATTGGTTGGTCCGTATATTAGTACTATTGATGGAAAACGAACTGGTCCAATTGTTGAAACTATCATTGATCAAGATAACACAGAAAAAACTGTAGTTACATTTTATGTAGATGACAGCCCATTGGTTATTATTAGCAAAGACAGATTCTTTCCTAAATCGGATATTTTTGGATTTACTGTAGATGGAATTAAACCGGGTATTAATATTACTACAGAAACTTTTTTAACAGGATTTCCGACTAGACTATTAGGAATAGCATCATCGGCTGAAAATTTAAGAATTAACGATGCTAATGTAGCATCTTCTAAATTTTTAAGATCGGACACAATTAATACAACTGATTTTCAGTTCAATGTTAGAAATAATTTAGGTATTACTGTTGGCGCTGATAGTACATTAAACATTTTAAACGGCACAAATGGTGCAAAAATTTATAATTCGTTACCCGGTGCTGTTGTTGATATTCAAACTTCAAAATTGGATCTTCCTTCTACTGTACTAAGAGTTAAAAACGATAGAGTTGGTATTAATTCTTTAGATCCTCAAGAATCGTTAGATGTAACAGGTAATGCATTATTAACAGGAACATTTTATATAAAATCTGAATCTGATGCGGTTAATGTTAACAGCGGAGCATTACAGGTTACGGGCGGTGCATCTATTAAGAAAAAACTAGTTGTGGGAGGAAATATAGATTCCCAAGGAATAATGACCACAAGAAATATTGTTCCTCCAGCAACGGATACTTATTCAATTGGTGGATCTATAACAAATAGATATAAAGAGATTTATGCCAAAACAATTACTGCTCAAGAATTTAATGGATCGTTTACTGGTAACATAAATGGAAATGCCGACACCGCTAATGCACTTAAAAATCCAACAACTTTTAGATTTAAAGGTGCAGTAACTTTAAGAAATGATGTTTCATTTGACGGATCAGGAACCTCAACAGTTAAAGAATTTGATACAGTGTTATCTGTTGATCTAATTCAAAGTCAGGATTTAATTACACGTTCTACATATGATACAAATATTTTAATATATCTTCCAAGATCATCAGCATCTAATAAATTAGGAAGAATTACTAGAGATAATTTTGTAGGAGAACTTGCAGTACCGGTAGGAACAATTTTGCCGTTTGCCGGCACAACGGTTCCTGCAGGATATCTTCTATGTGATGGCAGCGAAATTTTAAAAAATAGATATGCTGATTTATTTGATATTATTGCTAACAATTATGTCCCTATTGGATATACTTGGAGATCCGGATCAGACTTTAATTTGTATTTTAAATTACCTGATTTTAGAGGTAGATTTCCGTTAGGTGCTGATAATATGGCAAATGGTTTACAGATATCTTCGAACAGTCAATCGGCCGGCGGAGGTACTGCTAACGTGGTAACAGGTGCTGCTGCTGCAACTGTTGGGGGAACATCCGGTTCACAATCATATACTTTAGCAATTACCAATTTACCTCAGCATGAGCATAATATGCAAGGAACGAGGGCGGACGGTGTTACACCGGGGGATCAATATTATGCTGTAAATGCAACTAATGCTAGTCCAACTGATGTTGGATCTAGTTCAAGACCTGGAGGTTTACCAGTTGCCGGTCAGTTAGCAAGTTTACCAAGTTCTGGTAAAATTAAAGATCAATCGTCTGCAACCTTAAGTCAACCGTTCTCGATTATGAATCCATATCAAACTATTAATTATATTATTAGATACGGTAGAGATTTCTTTGATCCAATCAATTCTTAATAGGATATAAAAGATGGCATATATTGTTAACAAAACCGATACTAATATACTAGCAACTGTACCCGACGGACAGGTAGATCAATTAAGTTCGTCGCTAACTCTTATTGGAAAAAATTACAGCGGTTTTGGAGAATTTTTAAACGAAAATTTTGTAAAATTATTAGAAAATTTTGCAAATAACAGCGCACCTCTAAGATCTATAAGAGGACAGTTGTGGTACGACACTGCCGAACAACGAATTAAGGTTTATACAGGTAACGAGTTTAAGTCTGTTGGTTCGGCTGCATTAACTTCAGTTCAGCCAGTTGGCCTAGGTGCCGGAGATTTTTGGTACAATACATCTAAAGAACAATTGTATTTTTATGACGGAACAACACCGTTATTGGTATCTCCAGCCTATAGTAAACCACAGGCAAAAAGCGGATTTGTCGTTGAGACGGTTAAAGATAGTCTTGGATCGGATCAGACAGTTGTTTTATTATATGCAGGAGGATCGTTACTTGGAATTTTTAGTAAATCTAAATTTAGACCAGTAAATCAAATTGTTGGATATCCTTTAAACACTGATATTAATATTGGTTTTAATTCTGGAAAGTTTCCTGGATTTGAAACTAATCCGGCGTTTGATGTAAAATTTGATACCACCGCAGCAAATTCAGAAAAATTAGCAGGACAATCAATTTCGTCGTTCATGAGAACAGATGTTCCTGCGGTCACAATGGTTGGTTCAATTACTAGTTCTTCTAATGCAGGTTATACATTTGGTTCTCAAAATCAAATTAATTTAAGTGTAAACGGCATTGGGACATTTCTCATAGCTAATCGTGAACAAGGAAAAAATATTGATATTATTGTAAACAAGGATAATATTACCTTTCCTACAGTTATAGGTGTTCAAACTTCCCAAGACATTATTGATTTTTATAATGGTGTTCCAACAAGCGAAGCTAGATTTGGGGGCAATGTACAAATTGCTGGAAATTTAACGGTACTTGGTGATACATTTACATTGAATACTGTAAATGTTACAGTTGAAGACAAATTAATAGAATTAGGAAAGATTGTTACTCCTACAGATGAAACTGCCGACGGCGGCGGAATTATTTTAAAAGGCACAACTGATAAATTAATTATTTGGTCTACTACTGCAAAAGCACCAACAGATCAATTACCAGCACTATCTTCTCAGGCTTGGAATCTTAATGGCGATATTAACTTAACTAGTCCAACTGCTGCTATTAGAATTAATGGTGTAAAAATACTCGATGCTGCATCGCTTGGTGCAACAGTTCAGACTGCTTCTGGATTAACTAATTTTGGAGCATTTGATACTTTTACTGTTGATGATTTGTTTTTTAATGATAATGAAATATCAACTAGATTTACCAACACAGATTTAATATTAAACCCGTCCGGTACAGGTGCAATTAGAGTTAGCAGCACAGAAATTAAAGATGTCAAATATGTTTATAATAGTTTTACCAATTCTGTAGAAAGTCCAAGTCTACCGAACGATGCTGCACCAAAAGCCTATGTTGATTATGCAGTTTCTAAAGCACCGTTAGCATTTGCTATGGATATTTCTGATCCAAGTAATCCGGGAAATCCAATAACAGATAATGCAATTTCTGGATTTTTAATACAATTATTTCCAGCGGTAGAACATCAGGAAAATACAACGTTACGAGTTCTATGCTCATACTTTACAAATACAACAGAAACTCTTACAGTCACAGGCCAGTTGATTAAATCATATGAAACATATGTAACATCGGTAAGTCCGACGTCATTTGGTACGGCATTACAAGATATAACATTGAATCCAATAACTTTACCAACTAGCGATATTGTAATTACAAGAGTAGTAAAAACATTTAGATTGATATCGTCTGTATGGACAATACAGCCATAAAAGGAATTTAAAAAATGCCATATCGTATTAATAAATGGAACGGTAACGAACTTACTGTTTTAGAAGATGGAAGAATTAATGCTACTACTAGTGTTAAACTAGTTGGTAGAAATTATGCTGGATATGGCGAAGTTCAAAACGAAAATTTTCTTTGGTTATTAGAAAACTTTGCAGCAGATAGTGCGCCACCAACACCTCTTACTGGACAGATATATTATAATACAGCAACAAAAATTTTAAATGTCTACGATGGTACAGACTGGAATCCTGTGTCGGCGGCACTGGTGGCTGACAATCCCCCTACAACACCTGCTAGAGGTGATCTTTGGGTTAAACAATCTTCCAAACAATTATTTTTCTATGATGGAACATCGCCATATACCGCTAATGGTTGGCAACTAGTAGGGCCCGAATCAGCTGATATACCATTTGGTGTTACTAGATTAGTAAGTACCAAAGTTAGGGATCTGTCGGGAAATTATCATGCAATAATTAAAATGACAGTTAACGGTGATGTGTTAGCAATTCTGTCTAGTGATATTTTTACTATCAATGCATTAGATGCAATTCTGGGATTTACTTCACTTACAAAAGGTTTTAATCTATCATCTACAGCAAATTTTAATGCCAGTATTGGCGGCAATGCAGCATCAGCAACCAAACTTCAAATTTCACGTAAAATTAACGGTGTTGATTTTGACGGAACTGCAAATATTACTGTTACAGCAGCTTTAGCAAAATCATTGTCTCGCGGAACATACTTAATTGGAACAGCAACATCATTCGATGGTACTAGCGATGTCACTTTTAGTGTAGATGCTACAAATGCTAATACTGGGGGTAAAATTGTAGCACGTGATATTTCCGGTAATTTTAGTGCAGGTCAAATTACCGCAACATCTTTTATTGGTAGTTTAACAGGAGATTTGACCGGCGATATAAAATCATCAAACGGAACAGTTGTTTTAGATAGTGGAACAACTGGAGCGAATGCTACATTTACCGGTAATGTAACCGGTAATGTAACCGGTAACGCTAGTACATCATCAAGATTATTACAGTCTAGAACTATAAATGGTGTTTCATTTGATGGCACTCAAAATATTACTATAACCTCAGGAGCCACCGGTGGACTAACAGCAGGATCATACATTGATGTGATTACATATGGTGATTCAACTTCAGTATATGACGGAACCGCATCGGCTACATGGAACGTTAAGGGAGAAATCAACAGCCTTCCAAATACCTTAGTTGCTAGAAATGCTCAGAGTGATATTTTCGCCAGAGAAATTACAGCCAGTCAAGGCTTTAAAGGTAATGCAGATACTGCAACAAAATTACAAACAGCCAGGGCTATTAATGGTATTAATTTTGATGGTACCGCTAATATAACTGTTTTTGACAATACAAAACTTCCCACAAGTGGCGGAGCATTAACCGGGTTTCTTACACTGCATTCAGATCCTGATAATAATTATCACGCAGCAACAAAGTTATATGTTGATTCGTTGTATGTAGCCAAATCAGGTTCAACTATGACTGGATTATTAATTTTAGCTGGACCTCCTACAGTAGATAATGGTGCTGCAACTAAAAAATATGTAGATGACTCAGATTCTGCAATACAAATTGCTGTAAACAATACAATAAGTGGATTTTTATCTTCTACAAATAATACTACATTTACCTATGGAACAACAGCCGCTGTTGGATATTCGAACAGTGTTGGTAATTTTAGTGATGCATCAAATTATTTTGATGTATTTCCTCCAACAGGAAAAACCATGGCAAAGTTAATTGCTTTTATACCATCGATTGCGTATATATATTTTGCTGGAGATGTAAACAGTGATGATAACATGAGATGTATATATGAAGAACGAGTTGATAGAATAAGAGTTTGGGTTCAAAATACCGAACAAAGATCGACACCGTCAGCCAACTGGCTAGCAATTTGGGGAATATAATGTATTATATTTGTATAGAAAACGATAATGTTATATCTGTATTAAACTACAGACCAGAAGTTCCATCTACAGTATTAATTCATGAGATTTCTGATGCTGATTTTTGGCAATTACAAAAGAATACACATTATTTTGATACATCTTTAAAAATTATTAAAGAAAAAACTTCGGAGATGACACCTAGTTATCTAAAGGCCGCTCAAAATAGAGAATTCTTAAATAGCACAGATTGGAAAATTTTAAGACATATTAGAGAACAAGCTTTGAGTAAATCTACAACATTAAGTCAGGCAGAATACTTAGAGCTAGAAAGACAGCGAGATCTGGCTGCACAAGGACAATTACTTTAAAATAAATAGATAAACGGAGCTAAGAATGCCATATCAAGTTGACAAATTTAACGGAACTTTTTTAACAAATGTACCAGACGGTACAATTGACAATACTACAGATTTACGTTTTGTAGGTAAAAACTATGCCGGTTACGGCGAAGTTCAAAATGAAAATTTTTTACATTTACTAGAAAACTTTGCAAATACCACACCTCCACCTAAAAGAATTACTGGACAGATTTGGTACGATAGCGGTAAAAAACGTTTAAGATATTTTGACGGTACTATTTTTAAAGCTGCCGGTGGCGCCGAAATTAGTGATACTCCGCCCACAGGTCTACAAACCGGAGATCTTTGGTTCAATACCAGTACTAATCAATTAAATTGTTGGTCTGGTAGTGCGTTTGTTTTAGTTGGTCCTCAAACCGCTCCTGGATTTGGTACTTCAACATTTACCGCAAGTATTGTTAAAGCAGTCGGCGGTACTAATTATGCTATTGTAAAATTATCAGTAGCTGACGAAGTAATTGCAATATTAAGTAAAGAAGAATTTACTATTGATTCAACTATTAATCCGATACCTGGATTTAGTGTTGTTAAGAAAGGATTTACATTACCAGAAGCCAATAGCACTACAGGTGTTACTGCATTAAATTGGAAATTTTGGGGGACAGCAGCAGATGCAGATAGATTGGGTGGATTCCCTGCCGGTGATTACATTAAGTCAAGTCAAGCAAGTTTTACAAATCCGGTGACATTTCCTTATGACGGTTATGAAGTTGGTTTTCCTGGCAGTAAACCGTTGCGTATTTATATTGAAGGTGGAGAATTTCCAATTATTCAAAATCAAGCTGGTGCAGTTCCCGGCGGAGATCCAGGAACAATAACATTAAGAATTAAAACTAATACAACAGATAGGGATTCGATAGTTGTTACCAAAGATGGTTTCTACCCGATCTTACCTTCTGGTGCTGTATCTCCAGTATTTGATATTGGTAGATCTGATAGTAAGTACAGAAATATATATGCAGTAAAAGTATTTTCAAATTTACAAGGTGATTTAATTGATCAATCTGGAATCAAGACAATTGTAGATTCCACAAACAGCAGATTTTATGGTTCTGTCTGGGCCGACGATAATACTATTGCATACAATTCTCAAACAAACACATTCAGTGGATTCTTTACTGGTTCTGTTGGTGCACAGGGCACCCCTGTTGAAGTTGTAGGATCATTGACTGGTTCATGTACCGGTTCTTCGGGATCGTTAATTGTCGATGCAGGTTCTGCAAGATTTGCTACTACAACAGTTCCGACCGGTGTTGCATCGATTGCAGCTAGAGATTCTCTTGGTGATTTGACCGCTAGAATTTTTAAAGGAACTGCCGAAAAATCCGATACATTAAAAGTTGGTGCTTCGTCTTATTATTCTGCTTCAATTACTTTGCCAGCTGGCGGGGATAAAACTTCTGTAGTAAGTAGGGATAATAACGGTGATATATACGCTAATATTATGAATGGTACTGCAACAGCAGCTCGATACGCTGACTTAGCAGAAAAATATCTAGCAGATAAAGAATATGAGCCAGGGACTGTAGTTTCTATTTGTGAACACGAAGAGCATGAAGTTGAAGCATGTCAATGGGGCCAGCGTGCCATTGGTGTGGTTTCTACAAATCCTGCATTTATGATGAATAAAGATTTAGAAGGCGGTACTTATATTGCACTAAAAGGTCGAGTTCCTTGTAAAGTAACTGGAGCTGTTCGTAAAGGACAAAGATTGATCGCAGGAAATGACGGAACCGCAGTAGCAGCAGTTCCACATTCTGGAGATGTGTTTGCTATTGCTTTAGAATCTAACAACAACATAGATATTAAAGTTATTGAAGTATTAGTATTATAAAAAGGATTAACCGTGGATATTAGTGCAAGTTCATTTAATACAGATCTTAGAGACCCTATAAAAAAAATAATGGAGTCGGATCCAACTGATCTACAAACTGGATATGGCTATTCTATGCTATCTTCGGCAATTGTTAGAGATCCTATTACAAATTTATATCCCTTAGTTGATGATGCACATTGGGATAATTTAAGATTAGATATTATTCGTGCAAGAACTCATCAATCAGGTATCCCTACTCTTACAGATGTTGCTCAAGGAGACCTAATTTCAACAGCAATTTATGGGGAGTATTTAACATTAGTTCAATTAACGGTAGCAAATAAAGATAGTGTAGCAGTTGGTCAATATTCCGATGTTGTTCCTCCCACATTAGTAAATCCCATATTGCAGTTAAGTTTTAGTAATTTTGCATATCATAGGACCACAGTAGCTTGGAATAATCCAGCAGAAGCTAATCAATTTTTTAATGCAGGCGGCGGATTTTTAATTTCTTTTTCTTTTAACAATTCTATTCCTGGCCCTGCTGGAAATCAAGGTCAAAATTTTGGTGTACTTTCTTCACAGTTAGGGTCAAGATTTTTTGGAATAGACGATTGGAGACAATCAACTTCAAATTTTAGAAATCTTGGAACAGTGATATCCTCAGCAGGGAATTATGCAGGGAATAGATTAGAATATTCAACAAGGGTTGATTCAGGATCCCATCTAAATTCTGCTCAGTTAACATTCGAAGTTAGATTAACGTCTGATTACGATCAAGGAGCACCAGTGGGATCAGGTGCGGGTGCAACAGGATACGGAGATCAAATTACCGGTAGTTCAGCAATATCATTTTTACAACGCCAGTCAGTTAACTCAGTTATAAGTCCAAAACCTGTTGCCTGGGCATATGATGCACAATGGACTGTGGGCGCAGGACCAGTTACATATCCTTAATCCAATAAAATAGATATATATTAAAACTAATTTAGAGGAAATAACGTGTCAAAGATTACTAGAGATTCGTATAATGTTGATATTCGTACTAAAGTGGGCGCTGTATTAGACGATGGTCCGACTTATCTTTCTAACGTAGCAGATGACTATACATACGGATATGGTATTGCTTTATCTTTAACATCGAATGTAGGTCAACAAAAAATAGATGATTCTGAATGGGATAGTATTCGTCTTGATATGATTAAGGCGAGAACACATCAAAAAGGAACTACGTGGGTTGCAACTAATTTAGGGTTACAAAATGATATCCCTGGAGGTGCAAATAATTCTTTTGATGTAACCGCCGGTGATGATATTACTACAGTGATTTATAACAAATATAAATCAGTTGCCGATGATATAATCGCGGACAAATGGGCCGTAGTGGTTCCTGAACAAGCTTCTGATTCAACACCTTCGGCAGTATCGTCAAGACAAACATCTCTTACATTTGGCGGTTCTGCAGTATGGGAACTATCGGTAGCATTCAGCAGTCCGGCCGCTGCTAATCGCTTTTTTAATGCAGGCGGCGGCGTTAATATTAATTTTTCAGTTGTTCATACTGGATCTTTGTCTGGAGAATTTAGAAAACAAAGTGAAGATATGTTAGCCAATATACAAAGTATGCAGGGTGGGGCTAATAGTTATAGATTTTTTGGTGCCCAACAGTGGTATACTAGAAATAATACAACATATGGTACTAATGCTGCTGAATGGTATAGCGATGGCGGCGGCGGCGCTTATTCCTCAAACTTGGCACTTCTAGAAACTAGAAAAGATAATGCACAGGCCGGTGATGCGTCTATTTTATATATTCAGTTAACATTGGAATCTCAGTATACAGGCGGAGTAGCGAGCGGCTCCGGAGCCGGAGCAATTGGATACGGTGATAGTATATCTCTTAGAATTACTCCAAACGTAACAATTAGACAAAGTAGAAACGTTGTAGTTACACCCGGTCCTTCAAGTTACAATTACGGTAATTGGTCTTCAAGTTAATATTTTTCATAAATTTTAAATTTTTAAAAACGCTCTCATAAATATTTTCACATTAAACAACGAGAATTTTATGGAAGACGCACTTCAAAAAGCTTTAGGTTTTTCTACTTTTAGAAAAAATATAGAAGTTCAAAAAAAAACAATTAAAGATAAACTTCATGCTAACTTAACAATTGGCTATGATGGTGGAATATTTTATGTTGATAGACCATTAATAGTCTTTGTTGATTTTCTTATTAAAAATTCTAGAGTTGAAAATATTCCAATTTTAGATATTAACAATAATCCTATTAACATTAAAAATGTAAATGATTTTCAAAATAAAATTTTAGATGTTTATTTTGATAGTACAAATGAATACTTAATTGAATTTGATAAAATTAAATCAAAACGATCTCCGGATGATTTGTTAAAATTATGAATCGCGGAATACTGATTTATGCACATAATAACGAAATTATAAATTATGTGGAACTTGCTAAAGTATCGGCAAAGTTAGCTAAAGAACAATTAAATTATCCTGTTAGTTTAATTTCTGATAGCGAATCTTTAAGTTCTGTAACTGATGTTACTATTTTTGATAAAATAATAACAATAGAAAAACCAGAGTTGTCTAATAAAAGATCGTCTAATGGAAAAATTTCATCTTTTTTAAATTCTAATAGAAACACTGCATGGGATTTAACACCATACGATCATACATTAATTATTGATGCTGATTATTTTGTTTTTACTAATAAACTTAATGAATATTGGGATATTGATCAAAGTTTTTTAATTTCTCCTGGATCAAATTTTTTCTTAGAAAGCAATTCTGGATACCTTGACAAGTATGTTTCTTATCAAGGTATTCCAATGAAATGGGCAACTACTATAATGTTTAAAAAAAATAATGAATCAAAGTTATATTTTGATCTCGTTAATATTATTAGACAAGAATACCTTTATTTTAATTTATTATATAATTTCAATCCTCGTCTTTATAGAAATGATATAGCATTTAGTATTGCTGATCATATTCTTAATGGACATTTAAGTGCATCGATATATTATCTGCCAACAATAAATTCAGTAGCAGTTAATTCAAAAATTTTACACATAGATAAAAATTTTGGTGTAAAGATTTTATTTGATGTTGATAAAGACCCATATGTAATAGACATTAAAAATTCTGATGTTCATTTTATGAATAAAGAAGATTTAATAAAACACATTACCGTATTATGAAAACTTTTGGTTATTTAATTGTAGTATCAGAAAGCAATACTGCTAATTATCATCAATTAGCACATGCCTTAGCACTGTCTATTAAAAAAACTCAACCGCTTGGTTACGATAATATTGCTATAGCTACAGATAATAAAAATTGGATACCTATATTAAAAAATATTTGGGCATTTGATAAAGTAATTTTTTGGGATAAAGAAACTCACTGGGATGGAAGATCGTTTATGGACGAAATTACTCCCTGGGATCAAACTGTTTGTTTAGATGCAGATATGTTGTTTTTTTCCGACTATAGTCATTGGATTGATAAAATTAGAGAAATTTCTTCTTTGTATATTCCAAATAAAGTATTAACTTTTAAGGGTGAATTTGCAACTGGTGATCATTATAGAAAATTACAAAAAATTAATGATATTCCAATATTATATTCTGCATTCACTTATTTTGATAAAGATATTGAAATTAGTAAGGAATTTTTTAAACTGGTAAAAATTATAACTAAATATCCTGTAGAGTTTAGAAATGTTCTTCTAGATAATGACAACGGAGCTATTTTAGGAACAGATGAAATTTTTGGGCTAGCAGCCAAACTGCTCGGTATAGCGGATAAAATTTCAATAGATTTACCTTTTCCTAGAATAGTGCATATGAAGTCTAGAATTCAAAATTGTATTAATTTAAGTGATGTTTGGACTAAAGAATTAAAATTTTCTTTTGATAGAAATGCAGAACTTAAAATTGGAAACTATGAACAGACTGATATAGTTCATTATGTTCAAAAAGAATTAATAACAATAGATGAAATTAACACGTATAAAAGAATAATTCGTAAGAGGATAAAAGATGGCAAACTTTAAAGAAAAATTTGAAAATTTTATAGAAAGTGCAAAACCAATTTGGCATGTTGCTTATTACCAGGCAAACTTTAAACTTTGTGGCTTATGGCCTAAAGATCCAAGGATAGAATATCCAGAAGATTTAATTCCAGCTTCAAAAGTAATTCCGGTTTCTGAAGATCAATTAAATTTAATAGAGGAGCTTTTTGCTCAAGGAATATACAATTATAGAATTAATAAAACTACATTTAAGATAGAACCAATTCCACTAGATACCGAAAATGATGGGTTTGGAGATTTTGTAAGAATAGAATTTGATAACGATATAAATGAATCATTCTTAGATGCAAGAATATCTATTTTATTAGAGAAAAAAGTTTTCAAAGTTGCATTAATTACTGATGGTGCTAAAAATTATGTTAAATCATTAATTTCTAATCCAGATGATGAAGTTCGAATTCGTTTTTACATTACAAAATATAATAATCCTAATGAATTAATAAGTCCAATAGTAGTTTCGGCCAATACGTTAGTTAATAACAATGAGGTTGAAGTAGAATTTGATGGTTCAACTTTACCAGAAGATATTAGCATTTATTATATTAAAATTTTTGATAAAGTAAACTTTGAAGTAAAATAAGGATTTAATTATGAGTGACAATAAAGAACAAATCAAAGAGCGCACTGGTTGGATAATAACAGTATTAGCAGCACTATTAGCTATAACATCTTTATTAGACGGTGATAATTCTTCTCAAATTTTAAATAATACAATCGAATCAAATAACATTTGGTCTTTTTATCAAGCAAAATCTGTAAAACAATCGTTAGCTGAAATTGCATATGATGATGCTGTGTTTAGAAAAGAAACTAAAAAAGCAGAAAAATTAAAAGAAAAAATTGAAAGATATGAATCTGATCCTAAAACGGGGGAAGGTAAAAAAGAATTAATGACTAAAGCAAGAGCCATTGAAGCAGAAAGAGCAGTGGCAGAAAAAAGAAGCCCCTGGTATACATATGCTAACGCATTCTATCAAATTGCTATTGTTATTTTAGCAGCTTCTATGCTAACATTTAGTATACGTATGTATTGGATTGGAATATCTTTAGGGGGGTTTGCTACACTTTTAGCAACTCAAGGATTCCTTCTTTGGATTCCTTTACTCTAATTAAGATTGGGGTAAAATGAAAGTAATTGAGTTTGATACCGTTTTTATCAGTTATGATGAACCAAATGCTGAAAAAAATTATGCAGATTTATTAACAAAAGTACCTTGGGCTAAACGTGTACACGGAGTTAAAGGCAGCGATGCTGCGCATAAAGTTGCTGCAGATCAATCAGAAACAGACTGGTTAATCACAGTCGACGCAGATAATATAGTAGATTCAACTTTTTTTGACATGGATTTAGATATGTCGAATGAAAAAATAAGAGTCTATGGTTGGTGTGGTGTAAATTCTGTTAACGGACTACGGTATGGTAACGGTGGTCTTAAAATCTGGCACAAAGATTTTATTCTTAATATGAAAACTCACGAAGCTGCGGACACACCACAAGCACAGGTAGATTTTTGTTGGGAGGATGGATATAAAAATCATCCTCGTTCTTTTAGTCAAAGTGTTATTAATTGCACCCCATTTCAGGCATGGAGAGCAGGATTCCGCGAAGGAGTTAAAATGACTCTTAAAGATGGTGTTAAGGTTAAACCTACCGAAATCAAACAACAAATATGGTGGCATAATATACACCGTCTTAAGATATGGAGTACAGTCGGAACTCATATTGAAAACGGAAAGTATGCTATTCTGGGTGCTCGTATGGGAACCTGGATGACTAATTGTACAAACTGGAACTATGTTGATGTAAGAGATTTTGAAATCTTAAAAAATATCTATGAAGAAAATGTTAATCATGATAGTGTAGAACAAGATGCTCAAGATCTTGGAACAAAAATACATAGAGAGTTGGGTTTTGAATGGCCTTGGTTAAACGAAAAACAAAGTAAATTTACTGCTGATCTTTACAGAGAAACTTTTGATCTCTGTGCTACTTACTATTTCCCAACTAAAAATGTATGATTTATTTTTTATAGATCAAAGAACTCCCTCCTCTGATCAAAGATGGCAGCAATTAAAAAATAAATTTCCCCACGCACAAAAACGTGCAACTGTACAAGAAGCATTATCACATACCTTTACAAAATTTGCATGGATAGTTGATGACGATTGTGTCATTGATTACGATTTCAGTTATGTAGTTCCAGAGTGGGATAAAGAATACATACACAGATTTTTACAAGATAACAAAACATATCTAGGTGTTTATCTCATTCCTAGAGGGACTCAAATAACCAATAGGGAATGGCAATATCAATTTTTTACAGGAAAAATTAAAGACATTGACATTAATCTAACATATTCGATTCCGTCTGATGTTGTGTTTATAAGTTACAACGAATCATTTGCAGACAAAAATTATAATAGTCTTTTACAATTATACCCTAATGCTAAAAGAATACACGGAATTAAAGGTATACACCAAGCACACATAGCAGCAGCAAAGATATCTACAACTCCTATGTTTTGGGTAGTCGATGCAGATGCAGAGTTAATTGAAGATTTTAAACTAAACTACTATGTTCCTAAGCATGATAGAGATGTTGTACATGTATGGCGTAGTCGTAATCCAATTAACAATTTAGAGTACGGGTATGGTGGTGTTAAATTATTACCTACCAAATTAACCTTAGAAGTTGATGTTAACAGTCCAGATATGACAACTAGTATTAGCAAGAAGTTTAAAGCTATGGATCAGGTCAGTAACATTACCGCCTTTAACACAGATTCATATAGCACATGGCGTTCAGCATTTAGAGAATGTGTCAAGTTGGCCAGTAAAAAGCTTCATGGACAGATAAGTAAAGAATCAGAAGAACGTTTAGACATATGGTGTACTAAAGGCGAGGATAAACCTTTTGGAGAATATGCCTTAGATGGTGCAACTATTGGAAAATGGTTTGGTTTAAAATGGCAAAATGCACCCAGCGAGTTAGCAAAGATAAACGACTATGATTGGTTAAAGGAACATTTTAATGCAAGATATAACAAGGATTAAAAAATTCATTCCTATAATGAATGAAATCAGTCCTACTTTTTGTCTTGCAAAATGGCATCATACTACAATATATCTACAAACAGGTGAAACACACAGTTGTTATCATCCTCCACCACATACAATACCTTTAAAAGAAATAGCGTTAAATCCAAACGCATTACATAACACTCAACAAAAATTATCAGAACGTGCTGCCATGATAGATGGTGAAAAACCCAGTGGCTGTAATTATTGTTGGAATATCGAAACATTGGGCGAAGATTATATAAGTGATAGAAAAGAACGTAATGCCAGCATCTATACAGATGAAAGATTTGCGGCAATCAAATCTAATCCTTTAAAACCAGTTAATCCGCAATATATAGAAATTTCATTTGGAAATGAATGCAATTTTAAATGCGGATACTGCCATCCTAAACATAGCAGCAGTTATTATAAAGAAATTAAGGACTACGGTCCTTATACTACTGTAAAGAATCATCGCAATGATATCGATTGGTTTAGAATACACGAAGAAGAAACTAATCCTTATGTTGCTGCTTGGTGGGAATGGTGGCCGGAGGTGCGTAAGACATTAACAATACTTCGGATAACTGGCGGCGAACCATTACTACAACAGAGCACATGGAAATTATTAGAAGATTTAGAACAAAATCCACTGCCTAATTTAGAGTTAAACATTAATAGCAACTTTGGTGTTAAACCTATTTTAATTGATAGATTAGTTGAAAAGGTTAATAACCTAGTCAGCAACGGTAAAATTAAAGACTTTAAGATTTTTACCAGTGTCGACACCTGGGGTCCGCAGGCAGAATACATTCGCACCGGTCTAGATCTGTCTATTTGGGAGCGTAACTTAGACACATATCTAACTAAAACAAGTTTGCCTGTTACGTTTATGATAACATTTAATATCTTAACAGTAACTAATTTTCAAAGTTTGTTAAAAAAGATTTTAGAATGGCGTACAAAATATAATGGATACCAACAAAATAAATGGCAGCGTATTCGTTTTGATACCCCGTTCTTGAAAGAACCTTTGCAATATGATATGAATATATTACCAAAGGATCAATTCATGCCATTTATGCATAACCATTTAAATTTTATAAAAAATAATTTGGATGACAAAGATCGAACTAAATTTTCAGAATTGGAGTTTGAAAAGTTTAAGCGTGTTGTTCACTATATGGAAACAACAAATTATACTGAAGACAGAATTAAAGAAGGAAGAAAAGATTTTTTTAACTGGTTTAATGAATATGATAAACGTAGAGGAACAGATTTGATAGCTACCTTTCCTTTATTAGAAGAGTTTTATAATGAATGCAAGCAATAATAGAAAAATTAATTTTGTGTACGAATGGATTGGTCCGGACGGACCCCTTACAAATAATAGAGTTCCAACATTGATGGATTTCATGACATCATCATTTATTAATGTTGATTATGCTATGTACGGTTATAAAGAAGATTTAAGACAGCGGCCTCATTTCTATAATAAATTTGGAAAAAATTTAAGAATTTGTTCTCCATCAAATATTCCAGATGAACCATTTTTTTATGAATTAAATTTTACTAATTATCACTATCGAGACATCTTAGGAGCTTTTCATCATTCAAACGGATTACTTGATAATAATAGAATCAGTGATACCGTGGCTCAAAAAATTCTAAAAAAAGAAGGTTATATTCTTATAACATTATTACATGAAGGATATATGTATGACGAATTTTTAAAAGCAATGACAGATTATTTTAAAGGTAAGGGAGCTCCATTATCTCAAATTGTATATGTAAGCAATTGTCAAAACGGAAAAGAAATTTATAAAGATTTTTGTAAACAATATAACATACCCGAAGAAATTAAGATTGAATATTTTCCGACTTTTAGATTTGATCGGTGTGACGTTGGAGATGCACTAGCATCTACAGATCCATATGTTCCTGGCCCAAGAAAGAAAAAATTTTTATGCTTTAATCGTAGATATAATGAACATAGATTGTTGGTATATCTAGATTTTTTTAAAAGAAATTTGCTAGAAGTTACCTATATGAGTATGGCGAAAGATCAACCAGAATCGGGCCGCCCTTTTATAGAAAACGCTTCCCATGTTATTAATTTACATAAGAATCTAGGCTTAGGAATGGATACTGTCTATGATTCTTCGGTGCTTCTGCCTTTAACATTAGATACTCCGGATTTTTCTAAATATCCCATGGAGAAGAAAATATCCGAAGTGAATGATTTTTACAAAAATAGTTATATCAATATTGTTACCGAAACTTATTTTTTTAATAATATAAGACATATAACTGAAAAAACTTATAAACCAATTGCATTTATGCAACCGTTTATTATTTTTGCTGCTCCGGGAACATTGGGTCATTTAAAAGAATCGGGATTTAAAACATTTTCGGAATTTTGGGATGAGTCATATGATGATATTCTTGATCACGAAAAAAGATTTTCATTTATTATGAATCTAATAGAAAACATATCAAAATGGCCAGAATCAAAATTAATTGATTTAACATATAAATTAAAAGATACTCTTGAATTTAATCGAAATCATTTATTAACAATGGGAAATCCTGAAGTAGAGTATCTTTTAAATACATACGGAATTTAGAGGACTTAAAATGAAAAGAATTTTAGTTTGCGGCGCCGGGGGATTTATTGGCGGCCATTTAGTATCTGCTCTTAAAAAACAAGGCCATTATGTAATTGGTGTAGATTTAAAATATCATCAATTTAGAGAAACAGAAGCAGATGAGTTTTATATTAGAGATTTGCGAGATACAAGAAATGTAGAAAATTTAATTACTGAAAATCTCGATGAAATTTATCAACTGGCTGCAGATATGGGAGGAACAGGCTATATTGCAATTGGTGAGCACGACTCTGATATAATGCACAACTCTGCAATGATTAATCTTAATATTATTCATGAAGCTTCTAAAAAAGGTATCAAAAAAATACTTTATACAAGTAGTGCATGTGTTTATCCAGAATTTAATCAAGAGGATCCCGATAATCCTATATGTGAAGAGCATACTGCATATCCGGCCCAACCAGATACAGAATATGGTTGGGAAAAACTGTTCAGTGAAAGACTTTATTTGGCACATAGAAAAAATTACAACATTGATGCAAAAGTAGTTAGGTTACATAATGTTTATGGACCATACGGTGCGTGGAATGATGGAAGAGAAAAAGCCCCTGCAGCATTGTCTCGTAAAGTTGCAATGTCAACCAACGGCATAGTTGATATTTGGGGTCCTGGAAATCAAACAAGGACATTTTTATATATTGACGAATGCATTACGGGATTATTGAAAATAATGGAAAGCAATATTAATATTCCAATTAATTTAGGAAGCGAAAGAATGATTTCTATTAATGATCTTGCACTATTAATTGCCAAGATTGCTAAAAAAGAAATTGTAATTAACAATATTGAAGGTCCAATAGGTGTTATGGGACGATCAAGCCATAACGATTTAATTGAAAAATTTTTAGAATGGAGACCGAGCGAGGATCTCGAATATGGGTTGATCCATACATATAAATGGATTGAGGAACAAGTAAATGCCAATATACAGTAAAACTGAAAAATTTCATCATATTAAATTTGATCATAAAAAATTTAATAATTTAAAAACATGGGTTCCTTCATCAGATGATGTATTTTATCATCACTTTTATGATGATCAACAACATGGTGTGAAATTTAAAGATTGCATTGATGAAATACATTGGGAACATTTAAGAACGACACCGTCTGCAAAATTATTTCATGAAAATTGCGGAGAAACGTTTAATTATAATTTTTTAAACGAAGTAATCGAATTAATTAAAACAAGAAATATTAATCCAACACAAATTTATATTGCGCTAGCAGATGATGTTCATAAACAATTTTTAGAAAAAAAATTAATTGAACAAAATATATCTGGGATCAATTTTACAACATTTAATTTTTTACTGAGTAAGGTAAATCTTGATACCTTAAATCTTGAATCAAAATCAAAATTTAGTGTTCTTAGTAGAAATTATAGAAATTGGCGTCTTTGGTTATATTGTGAATTAATAGAACGGGATTTAATAAAAGATTTTACATATTCTTTTTATAATATACATCCTTATGAAAAGACAGTTTTTACTATTTCTGATATGATGGAAGATTTAAAAAAATTAAAAATTCCTATTACTGATAAAATTTTAGAATGGTTATTTAAAGTACCCCATAGAATTGATTCTACCGATAACGTTTATAATAAATGGGCAGATATTACCTATTCTACAGTTGCTTCTTCTGATTTTCACATTGCAATAGAAACATTTTTTGATCCTTTTTTGAGCCATATGAATGGAAAATATATAAAAGGCGCTGCTCCTAGTTTTATAACTGAAAAAATTTATAAACCGATAGCATGTAAAAAACCTTTTATTATATTTGGAACTCCGTACATTTTAGAAGATCTGAGATCCATGGGCTATGAAACTTTTGGTAAGTTTATTAATGAAGATTATGATAAAGAAGAAGATAATCAAACAAGATTAAAAATGATCGTTGATGAAGTAGAAAGAATAGTACATCTTCCAACATCTGAATATTATAATCTATTAAATAGTATTAAAGAAATATGTGAAAGAAATTATCAAAGATTAGAGCAACAAAAAGCAACTTCTTTTACTAATGCATCTTTTGATTTTATATATGAATATCTCTAATGGAAATTAACAGTTTTTTTAACAATTTAGAAAAATATTATGCTACTGAATCTTTATCAAATCAGTATAAGGTGTCCTCACCTATCAAACATATAATTGTTGATAATTTTTTTCCCGAAGAAATATACAAAAATCTATGTAATGATATAAGAAACTATCCTGCTGATAAATGGATTCATAAGAATCTTGGCAATACTTCCGGTCCGAGAAAAGAAACTCGAGATTTTACCGGTTCAGATATATTGCAGAATATAATGTTAAATTTAACAGGACATAATTTTATTTCATGGATGACAAAAATTACAGGAGTTGAAGGAATAATACCCGATCCTCATTATTTAGGAGCAGGCATAACATCAACTCCTCGCAATTCTCAATTGGGGTTGCATATTGATTTTAATTGGAATAATTCATTAAAATTAAATCGAGCGTTCAATTTAATAATTTATTCAAATCCAGAATGGAAATCTGAATGGAACGGACAGTTAGAATTTTGGAATCGTTCTAAAACTGAAAAATTATTAACAGTTGAGCCAACACCCAATAGATTAATTTTTTGGGAATATGAGCAAGAGTTTTTTCATGGTTTTACAGAGCCGATACTTTGCCCCGAGGATATCGAAAGACAAAATTTAATGTCGATCTATTATCTGAGCAATTCAACACCTTTAGAGTCTCCCCACAAATCAGTATTTTATTAAAACTTTTATGAATGTTGGTATCATCGGTGCAGGAAAATTAGGATTATCAATGGCTCTCGTTATCGAAAGAGCTGGTTTTAATGTTATTGTTTCTGACATAAATCAGTCCTATGTCGATAGTCTAAACGATAAAAAATTTTATTCAAATGAACCATTTGTAAATCAATACCTCATCGAATCAAAAAAATTATCAGCAACATCAGATAACAAAGAATTAATTGATAAATCAGATATAATCTTTATTATTGTTTCGACACCTTCTTTAGATAACGGAAAATACGACGTAACATCTATTTTTAATATATTTTCTGAATTTAAAAAAGTAAATTTATTCAATAAGATTATTGTTATTACATCGACGGTTAATCCGGGTGATTGCGAAATTTTTAATAATATTTTAAAAGATACTGGAGCATCATTGTTATACAATCCAGAATTTATTGCCCAAGGGTCGATCATACAAGATTTAAAAAAAGCTGATTTAGTATTAATCGGCGGAGAAGATATTGATTCGATTAATAAATTAATAAAGGTATATAAATCTTTTCAAGAAGTTAATTCTGAAGTAAAAACAATGTCTTTCAGATCAGCAGAAATTACAAAGATTGCTATTAATTCGTTTTTAACTTTAAAAATAAGTTTTGCTAATTTGGTTGGTCAATATTTAATAAAAAACAAATTATTCTCTGAAATAGATATCGTGTTATCAACAATTGGCACTGATCGACGCATAGGAAATGATTTTTTAAATTACGGATTTGGATTCGGAGGTCCATGTTTACCTAGAGATAATAGAGCATTTGGAAATGCGTTAATGGATTCTGGAAATAGTTTTAATTTTGGAAAAATGATAGACGATTTTAATCTTGATCATTTAGAATTCTTAAAGCAGTATTATATAGAACAAAATATAAAACGTCTTCCTTTTTATTTTGAATATGTTTCATATAAAAAGGGAATTGATATTTTTGAAGAAAGTCATCAATTAAAATTGTGCGAAAAATTTTTAAAAGAAAATTATACAGTTTATGTCAAAGACACTGTATACCTCACTCCTGATATAAAATTATATTTGTCAAAATATAATAATTTAAAATTTATTAACAATTTAATCGAACCAGTATTTAATATAACATGATAAAAGCATATATTATTCAAAATTGTCATTCATTATTTCCTAGTACAGATGACGAATGGTTATTTTTATCTAAATCAATTGAAGAAATAAACCCCGATAAAATTATTGTTCATAGCGTAACAGAAGTGGCGATAGAGGAATTATATGGAAATGCTTTTATACATTTGAAAGATTGGTGTATCAAAAATAATAAAATTATAAATGTTGTAACACCACATTTAGATAAATGGTTGCACCCTCATGTAAAATGTGAAACATCTTATGGTAATATTATTACTGCATTTCCATCATTTATTAACAACATGTCTTTTCCTGAAAAATACGATCAGGGAGTAGCGATTGTTCCTTATATGCGAGGTCCTAGAAATTTTAGATATTATTATAGTTGTTATAATGTGCGTGTTGCAGAACATAGAATTAAAATGGTTGATGCATTAGCTAAAGAGGGATGGATTGACAAGGGTATGGTAACTTTTACCAGAGCGAACGAAGTATTAAGAGATCATCATTGTAGATGGAGATATTATGATGGTAGAATACGAATGGATGAAGATCTATATTCAAAAGATTCTACAGAACATTTTAGAAAACCCAAAAGTATAGAAAACTGTTTTGTTGATATTATTAACGAAACTTGGTTTGAAGAAGGTAGATTTCATTTAACTGAAAAGACATTAAGAAGTATTGCTTGGTTTAAACCTTTTTTAGTTCTTAGCTGCAAACATTTTTATAAAGATTATTTTTGTAAAAAATTTAATTTGAAATTATATGATGAAATATTTGATTATAGTTTTGACGATTGCGATTTATTAGAAGATAGAATTTCCGGAATCATTGAAAATATTAGATCGATTATAAATTTATCAGAGCCAGAATTACAGAATTTGTATTTTAAACTTCTTCCTAAATTGATTCATAATAAATCTAAAATTATAGAAATTATGTATGATAAACAAAGAATAGTTCCAGAGGCATTAAAATTTATGTTAGAAGATAGACCTTTTAAATTATACGGAATGACCGACGATTATTTTTTCTTTTTTTTAAAAGATATGAAATGGACCCCAGCAAGGATTTACTAAATGGCAAACTTTCATAAAAACTCGATTCCCTTCATTCTATATGCTGAATACGATCAGCATAAAGACATTATATTAGAAATCGGTAGCGAGAGGGGAGAAGGTTCTACTGAATTTTTTAATTTGCATTCGAAGAAATTTAACGTTCCTTTTTATAGTGTTGATATATCAGAATCTGCTAGAAATAATTTATCTCATTTAACAAATACTACCTTTGTGGTCAGCGACGGATCAAAATGGACCAAGGAAGTTTTACCAACTCTTAACAAAAAAATAAAAATTTTATATCTAGATAATTATGATTGGAATCATCGTCCAATGAAACCAGATGAAACTGGATTAAAAAATTTATATCGAGAAAAATTTAATTTAGAATGGACTAATCTTAATTGTGTAGCAGAACATTTAAATCAAATGATAAATTGTTATCCTTATATGTCTGATAAGTCTATTATTATTTGCGATGATACACCGTTGCAAGAACATAGCGGAATTTATATAGGAAAATGCTCTGCTGTTGTGCCGTTCCTGGTCAGTCGTAATTACAGAATTGTTTATTCTCAAAATAATGGTGTGATACTAGCGAGGGGATATGATACAGTGTTATTTTGATAATCAGAATGAAATAAATCTTTCTCATATAGATCAGGTAAAAAATGTCAGACCTTATGAATATTTTGTTAAAAGAAATACACATCCTGAATTAGAATTTGTTTGTAGTAAAAATTATGATTATCCCGGAATATATTTTATTGAAGTTAGTAGACATTCTTATGATTGGTGTACAGACGAACATCAAGATAGTTTTAAAATTTTAGATAATATTCCGATTCATGTGATAGAGGCTACAAAACAAAAAAAATTAAGAATCGTAATAATTTCTGTAGTTGAAGGAGATAGTTTTACATCAAAATATGATTGTTATAGATACCTGACAGAATCTTTTGATAAATTAGAATTACCTTCTAAGAGTGTACTAATCGTATCTGGAAATTTAAAAGCAAAAGAACAATACAATAAGTGGTGTCGGCAAAATAATCTAAAACCAACTTTAGAATTTATTGAAGGTATAGAATGGGTTGGAGAGGCTTGGAAAAAACAATATGATCCTATTTTTTATAAATCAATAAAGAATCGTGCTAAACTTTTTAATAGCTTAAACAGGGCGCACAGAAGTCATAGAACAGATCATTTATATTTTTTAGCAAAAAATAATTTACTATCTCGAGGAATCGTTTCTGGTGGATCTTTTTTTGATACTAATTTAGAATCATTAAATCCTACATTTTTAGATGAATCATCGGAAACTTATAGTAAAACTTTAAAAACACAATATCCAATAGAAGCTGATGTTTCGACAGAAGAATTAAGAACAGCACATCTTGCTGGAAAAAGTAATTTATGTATTTTTGAAAATACATTCTTAACCGTTTCAACAGAAACTTTTTTTGAGGATCCGGGAATGTTTATAACAGAAAAAACATTTCGCCCAATTGCTATGGGACATCCATTTATTATACTTGGACAAGTTGGAATATTAAAAAAATTACAAAATTATGGATTTAGAACTGATTTCATAGATACAAGTTATGACGATATTGCGGATCATAAAAAAAGATTCGCTAAATTTCACGAATCTTTTTTATCTTGGATAAATGATGATAAAGAAAAATATTATAACAAATGGTTGTCAATCGTTGAACATAATTTATACATTTATAAACAATTAGACTTTAGAAAACAATACCTTGATGAAATTGTATCTAGTACTAAAAAGTATTTTAAAGAATTTTCTTAATTGATTTTTTAATATCTTTTTTTAATTTATCGATATCAATTTCAAAATCTACACCGGTGATGTCTTGTTGATATTCTTTAAATGTTTCTAATAGTTTAGTAGATAATTCATCACTACCATGTTCAACTACTAACTCTTGTATATTGAGCTGCCATATCCTCCCATTATCAAATTTAATCTGCATAGATTTTGTATAATAGAGAGGCATGGTGCTCATATACATGTCCTCAAAAATTTCCGGCCATTCATTAACAACTTTTTCTGGCGGTCGAAAAAATTTTTTAGGCATCAGATGTTTCTTTAGCCTTTGTAGTTTTTTTCTGTGGTGGATCTAATTCGTCTGCCTGTTTACGCAACTTAGCAGCTTCTTTATACATAGAATCTGCTTGGCTACGATAGGAGCGAGCCAAATCTTTATCAGTTAACAGTGCATTATCTGTTTGATTCACACTAGCAGAAGTAGTTTTTGATGTGTCATTGCCCGTTGGCAAAGTTGCTGTTTCTGAAGGAATTTCATTCACTCTTGCAACTTCTTCAATTGAGGATCCGGCAGTGTGACCAATAAAATTCACTAACTCATCAATAGCTACACCCCGTTGTTCGGCTATTAGAGCATTTAATTCTGATAACGGGACCATATTACTAGTATCAGGTGTCATTAATACATCTGATGTTGGAACTTTAACTAATTTTCCATCTACGTGCATGGCTTCTAACATTAATCTTCCATCTGGAAAATGTCTAATTCCAAGGATTTCTCCTAGTTCATTAGCATCTTGTGCTTGTTGGCTTTCAACTAGTGTAATGATTGCATTGTGGTATGAATCACTTAAACTAGCTGTACCAACTACTAATGCAAAATACGGATCTCCGGGCAATGTACGAAAAGCAACAAGAACTTTTGCTCCGTTGTTTTTCATTTTGCCTACGTGCTTAATTGCCATAATTATTGTCCTTTAGCTACTTCTTCTAAAAACTTGTTTAAACGATTATACGTTTTTCCAACAGCTTCTAGTTCAGTTGCTTTAAATGCTCCGCGTTGACTTGCAATATCAATAATTGCTTTTAATGATTGAAGGTCGCCAATATTTAATTCTGTTCCTTCTTTTTCTGGTGCAGCTTGTGTAGGTGCTGCTGCTGCTTCTGGTGCAGTCTGTGTCATTTGTTCTTCGTTCATCAGTTTCTCCTTAAATTTGGGTAAGCTAACATAAAATATGTTAATTCTTTTGAATCCTCAAAGGCTACAAAAGTTTTAGTAGTTGTTTTGCTATTTTCTATTACATAAGGTAATGTTACAATAGCATATCTTCCGTTGAGTTTGTTTTCAATCCAATCTACCAAACCGTTATCAAAAAATAAGCTCTCGTCATTGACGGCTATTTTAGAAAAATGTACTGGTAAAAAATTTACTTTTCTTTTCTTACAAATACTCAATGGGTTAAGTTTCATGATAATATTTAAATCAGACAGGATTTAATTGTTTAAATCTTGAGCAAATCTCTTGGCCATAGCTTTGTTTGAGCCAAGTTTTTGAACATCTCCGGAAAATAAGTATAACTCAAATGCAGCTATTTCGGACAGCACAGTTATTCCTTTTTTTCCTATATGATATGGGGATTTAATAAAGTTGTCGAGCCAGACTAAAATTTGAGGTGTAATTTTTAAATCTTCTGGAAATTCTATAAAATATGTTTTTATGTCTGCATATTTTTGAACGAACTCAATTCCTTGATCTGATAATCGTAGTCCGCCGTCGTCTTTATGTCTAAAGTTTAGCCACCAAGCATTTTTATAATCTTTAAATTTTGTATCAGTTATTTCAATACTTGCTGCTTTTAAAAAAACAGTTGTAAATTGATCTTTTTGTTCAATTTTAATTTTTGATTTCTTCACCGGTAGTCAACTTATAAACTGAGAAGTCAGAAGTCTTAAACATTTTATTTAATTTTTTAGCAAGGTTGTGCGCATGGCCTGGATTACTAAATGAAACTTTTTTATATTTTGGTCCAGGATAGCTTGCAACCATACTTCCGCTTTTTAGATTAAAGGGCTGGCCCTTATAGAATACGGCCCAAATTGCTTCCGCTTCTAAAATCTGTTCTAATTTATAATTGTCCTTACTTCCGTATTCTAAAAGAACTTTTGGTTTAGGTCTACTCATAATGCGTATCCAAATTATATACGCATATATTTATCTTTTTTAGAAAGACCCGCCATCCATCTTAACTTCGACTACACCCTGGTTAGTTTCTAATTTTTTAAGTCTTTCGTTGATTTCTTGAATATGATTAGCCATTTTAGAGGTTAAGATGGATAAATCAGTTATAATCTCTCTGGCTTCTTGAGTAGTAATACGTATTTCTTTTTGATTGCTTAATTCTGCACTTTTAAGTCTTTGAACCAATTTTTCTACGCTGGTTAAACGATTTGGTAAATTATCTACTGACATTGTTTATGGCCTGTTTTAAATCACACTCACTTTTATAAGGTCCTCGGTAATCATATCTTTGCAAAGTAATCAACTTTGGACAAAAACTTTTTACCCAACCTTTTTCAAATTTAATTATATAGTGTCCTGCGCAATAAAGACTTTTGCTGTCCTCACTTTTTGTAAACAGAGGCAGTTTTCTTTTAATATCATATAAGGGATTATGCGGAACAACACTCGTAGCATAACCATGTACTTCTAATTCTTGAGCATTGTGACTTTCTTTAATAATTTTAGCAATAAAAAAATCGTTGCCAAATTGTTTTGTTAAACTTTCTTTATTTTTAAAAATTTTAATTCCTGTGGAATTACTCATCACGAATCGATCTTCTTCATCTTTTCGAAGTGTTGCATATCGATTGCCATCTTTTTCTATCACCCAAAATTTATTTTCAATGATTGGTTTTGCATGTAACTCTGTCATCATACTTCCCTTGTCATTAGTTCTGTTGCTTTATATCTTGCATTTAACGGTTCTGCATAAGTCTGCGCCTGTTCAGAAATCTTTTTTAGGTCATACAGATTGCAAAACTTTAATAATTTAATACCAACTTGTCCAACATCTTTGTTTGCTGATATGGATTCGTTAATTGTATTTTTAATTATTTCTCTAATCTCAATTGGTTGCTTTCTTAAATCGATTAACAGACAATTTCTTTGATAATCATCAAGTACACGATGTTCTTGGCCTTCATGATCAATCCATCGTTGCAACATTAAATTGTTCCAACTAAACCCCTTACTATTTCTATCAGCAAATGCTTCTGTAAGACCAACTTTATTTTTTGTACCTTTCACACGAACACCCGGATATGCACTAAAGATATTATCACTAGTGTCTCCTCGCATACATTTTTCAAATAATAACCATTCGGGGTCAGGAGCAGCTTTTGCTTCTTTGGTTTTTTTATCAATAACTGATTTTCCCTTGTCGTCAAAATAACCTTCGTGTGTAATAGTTGTTTCAGTTATTCCGTTATATTGTTTAACATTGGAAGCAATTAATTGTACAAAATCAGTATCGGTTGAAATAATAACATGATCGTCATTAGGATGACTCTGAATCCAACCAGCAATTAAATCGTCAGCTTCCAATTGCGGATGTTGCATCACAGTACAGTTAGTTTTATCTGTAATAAACTCTTTAAATGTATCAAATGCTTCCCAAAATAGTTTATCTTCTTCCTGTTGAGAGGGGGTAAGAGCAGCCCTAGTTTCTGCACGATTGCGTTTGTAAGGAGCGTAGTGATCCTTACGCCAACTGCGTCCTTCGAGACAAAATACTACATGAGATCCATTAAAATCTTTCCATGCTTTTTTAATAGAATTTAAAGTAATATGAAAAGCCATACCGAGCTTCATATCAGTATCGCCATTAATTACATGACGAGCACGAAAAAATGTATTAGCCGTATCGACTAGAATATATGTCATGAAACCTCAGATTTTCCTGAACCAATTTGTTGAACATTAATATAACCTGCACCGCGACGATCCATATTAATACCTTCATCTCCCGCAATATCATTACATAATGCACGGAACCAGCGATCTACAATTTCTTCGTCTGGGTCACCGTCAAGACCATAGCCTTGTTGTTTTAATTGTACAACAAAGTATTCATTCCAGTCAAGTTCAAAAAAACCGTTTCTTAAATTTTCTTTATTAACATGTGTTTGTAAAACTGCAACCCAAGGTTCTTTTTTTCTAGTAGCACGTTCTTTTGGAGTTATTTTAGCAAGTTCTTCTTCTTCTTGTGCTTTTACAGTTTCTGCAACTGCTTTATCTCTTGCAGCTTGTAATGCTTCTTTCTCAGTTTCTAATTTTGCTTTGGTTTCTTCAATTTTATCAATACCAAATATTTTTTTAATATATTTTTTCATTAAGTTCCCCACTCATTTTTAAATAATGGTACCTGTAAACGATCTGAATAACGTAATCCGTTCTTCATTGCTAATTCAGCGACCCTACGATTATTAAGACTATAAACAGACTCCACCCCGCCAACTGGCATAAGATATACGGGTCCCGCAAACCCTTCGGCTCTGTAAATGTCGATTGTTTCAATTGCTTCTTCTGCATCTTCTTCTGTCGCTACTACAAATTTAAGATATGTGTAGCCTACCTCCTCATATTCGCGTATAACATCTGGACGAATTGCTTCATGCCGTTCCTCCCCAGAACAACTTAGTTTGGCACTAACTGAAAACGTAAGTTTATTGTATCCTCTTTCTTTTAAACCCCATTTAATCAAATAATCTTTAAATTTAGGATCAAGTTTTTGAGTACCATTTGTTTCAAAAGTAATTTCTTTCAAAGATTTCATTTTAGGATGTTCTAGCAACTCAGGATAAGCACGTTGCCACCCTAGTAACGGCTCACCGCCTGTAATGACTAGATGCTCATCACGCCATTCATTAAACGGAATAATTTCCATAATGCGATCTACAATAGCTTCACTAGTAAGCATTGGACTAAGATCTTTAAAAGCAGGATGCCAGCTAGCATAACTATCACATCCTGTAGACACTAGAGGAAGTTCTTCGTATTTTTGAAACGATTCAATATTTGCATGAGTGTATGCAATGTCATCTGCTTCAATGCTAATCTTACCGTGTGGCATACCAAAGCCTGCACATTTAAAGTTGCATCCAAATGTACGTAAGAAAACAGAAGGCACACCCATATAGCGTCCTTCACCTTGTATGCTGTAAAACAGCTCTGCAATTTTAATTTTACTCATAATTTATTATACATTCTTTTTTAACAATTGCCAAGTACCATCACCTTGATCAATCCATTCTAATGTATCACCTTCTTTCCATCCTGCTTGTTCTAGCAGATCCGGAGGAAAGGTCAACATGCAATCTCCAGTTTTGGGATCCTCTTCTACTTCAAGTGTCCAGCTTTTCAATTTCAACTCCTGATTTTTTTAAAAATTCAATACCCGAATCGTCTCTGTATCCTTGCCCATAAAATACTCTGCGTATTCCAGATTGATAGATTAATTTAGCACATTCGATGCATGGACTGTGAGTAATGAATATGTCTGCTCCATCTCCGCTGTCATTTGATTTTGCTAATTTAGCAATAGCATTTGATTCTGCATGAAGAACTTCTGGACGAGTTTTATAATTATATCTTGATGTTTTTTTATATACAGTATCGTCGCTGAATTGTTCCAACGTTTCTTCTGTATACGGCCACCGTTCTTCTATTTCGTCTGGATTTAGCCAGCCCCCGGCATCTTGATCCATGTATTGTTTTGTTTCGCAATCGTTATCCCACCCGGCGGGCATACCGTTATAACCAATTGAAATAATTCTATCATTCTTAACTACAATAGCACCAACATGTAATCTACGTGCATAACTAAGTTCTGCAAAAATTTTTGCAGTTTCCATATATGTTTTTTTAAATTTTTCTTTCATACATATTCGCTTACCAATAGTCTGCACATTAACGCATCTTTTTCGTCACGGAAACAAAATTTCATTGCATTTTCGCTCACTTCTGTAGTGTATTTGTTTCCCGGTAGACCAAAGTGTTCTACTACGTCAGCGCAAACATTATTCCACCAAATATTACTTTGATAACCGGTCCACGGTATTTGTATAATATTCATTCTGGTAGGGGAGTAAATCTTTGTAAAAAGCTTTCAATGTAACAACTATATTCTTTAATTTCTTCGTTAATTACTTTAATATCTCGATAGTAAACCCAGGTATGTTCATCAACTTCAATAACATTTATTACCTGAAATATTTTACCATTTCCTGTTCCCCATTTAGATCCTTGTTTTACCATTTTTTATAATTTCCTTTCTCTGGTATAACGTGACGAACTCCGCCTGTTGGGTCTTCCATATCGCCCTTGCGTCTTGGAATTAAATGAACGTGTGGCCAACCTACTGTTTGCCCAGCTGCATTGCCGTAATTAAAACCAACGTTAAACCCGTCACATGTACCTTCGTCTACCATACGCATACCATCACGAACAGCACTTTCAAATGCATCCATTAAGACTGCGACAGTATTATATTTAGGCACAAATAAAAGATGCCCTTCTGTAACAGGATACTTGTCGTAGAAAACTTTTACATGAAAGTCTTCTTCTAGTAAGTTATCCCATGGTGCCTTACTATCTTCAATAAAAGGAGGTTGATCCTCCATTATAGATTGTTTCATTTTGCCCACCATTCCTCCCACGGAAAATCAACCCAAACATTGTTTTCTGCTTTATTAATTTCCATTCCTACATAATCCATTCTATATTGAAAATCACTAGATAGATTATCAACTAATACTGCAAATTTAACATTTTGATTCCATACATTATTCCAATTAGGATTGTCAGGAAAACAACTAGATTTCCAATCATTAACGATCCAGTTAAATGTTGCTCCTGTATCGTTAATATCGTCAACAACTAAAATATTTTTATAATCTAGTGCATCTTCAGCCATCCATAGATTACTTTCTCCGCCTAACTGATCTCTTAGGCTTACACCCAGGGTATGCATGGGTATTGAAAAATAGTGACTTAACATTACAGCAGGAATTAGTCCGCCTCTAGTTAAACCTACAACATAATCTGGTTTCCAATCGCTAACAGTAATATCTCTAGCAATTTTAGAAACTAGATTAGACATTTTATATTGATCTAGTATGAGCTTGTTCATAACGTTCTTTTAAATATTGTTCATGTTGTATCCACCTACCGTTAACATCAAACCCCCATTCTCTTTTATGGGGTCCTGGCATAAACAGTGTCCAGCAATCTACACCCGGTTCCAATTCAATTCGATGGTAACTTTCTGCACTACAAGTTCTAAAATGGCCGGCTCCTCTCCAAAATTTTCCCCTTGGAGTAGTTTCCCAGTAGCCGCCTTTAAGAATTAATGTAGCATATGGCCAAGGATGATCGTGAAGATCATCCGGATCACCTTTTAAAAATTTATGTAAAAAAATATTAAAAGGAAATTTATTTCTTTCTTTAAGAAAAAGATAGTATCTTTCTAAATACGGTTCGTTACTCATACGATCCATAATAATTCTTTTACGGCCTAATTTTTCCAAAAGTTTGAGAACTATCAATCATCCTCTCCTTGTAACCAGCGGTCAACCATTTGTTCTGCTTCTTGTTGAGATAACGCTACAACTTTAAACCATGCACATTCCTGATTTGCTTTAATATCAAATGGAATGCGGCCACCTCTAAATTCTATGGGACCGTCTAACATACGCTTAACTTCAAACGTTTGTAAATTTTTTACACGATTAATTAAGTTATTTGCTACTTCAACGGAATTCATGAATGTCCTTTCATGCTTAGGCAGATATCATAAAACTCTTGTTTAAGTGCCGGATCAGTTCCAAATGCACCTAACATAATTGCAGTAGTCATATCGCTTTCATGCTCACGAACACCTCGCATAGTCATACAATGATGTTCTGCTTTAACTACTACTGCAATATTTTCAGTCTTGGCATATTTTTTTAGTGCGTCTGCAATTTGCGTAGTCATTTCTTCTTGAATCTGGGGTCGTTCGCAAATGTGATGTACCAATCTGTTGAACTTACTGAGTCCGATAACTTCCCCCTCAGGTATGATGCCAACCCAACATCTACCGACGATATTTTGGAAGTGGTGAGCGCAAGTTGAACGGATACTAATAGGACCAGTAGTGTAAAGACTCTTATAGCCCATGTTAGGGAAAGCCGTAACCTTTGGAACATTTTTGTAACGTCCTCCAAAAGTTTCTCTGACGAACATCTTTGCCACTCGTCTAGCTGTGTCTTGAGTATTATGATCATTTTCTGTATCTATAATTAATGAATTTAAAACGCCTTGAAATTGACCTGCTACTTCGTCAACTAATTGATCTACTTCATCTTCATTTTCAATAAAGTCCGCAATATTATCATTTGCATGGAAACGAGCATTTGCTGCTTTAATTCGTGAACGAATTACTTCGCTGATATTTTTTTCTCTTGGGACAATGATATCTAAATCTTCATCATTGCTTTTGTACATATTTTCATAAACCATTTTTTATTCTCCGAGTTATAGTCGTGGATGACATTATTATTTTAACATCTCCAATAGTTTATTACAACTAAAATAATTTTTAGTTAAGTAATCTACCTGTTTATTTAGGCGTGGTAGAAAAGATTGATAATTTTCCATGTAGTAAACAATCCTATCTACAACTTCTTTTCTGTGCATTTTATATTTTTCAAAAGATTCTGTCCACTCTGAAGGATATGTAAACTCTTCTAGTGCCATTTCTTTGTAACTTAGACGTCCGGGCACCATTGGAATAGAATTAACAACAGCACCCTCGTACCAACTGATACCTAAAGTTTCTTGTAAATTAGCTGAGAATACTAATTTACTTTCTCCTAACAAATTATGATATTCGTTTTTTGTCAGTTGTCTTTCTTGACAAACAATAAATTCATACTGAGGTAATTGATCTTTTAAGTCTAAAAAGATATCTAATTGTTTTTCTGGAGCCAATCTGTGCGGAAAAAGAATAACATCTTTCTTTTCCATACCTTTATACATACTCAAAGTATCTTCCATATACTCCATTGGCCAACCTGAACGAACAATTTTGCCACTGTCGTAGCGTTCGTCCCAGTCTTGTTTCCACCACGGATTTTCACTAGTGTATCCGTCATTAAGTAATTGTTTCATAAACAGATGTACATGAAACTCTGTGGCAAAATAGTTGTGGTCAAATGCGTGATAGAAACTCTTCTCAGCATTTCTAACCCAAGGTTTGTTACCAACTAATCGCCCTAAAAAGTCTTGGGGATCATAACTACCAGCATGCCATAAGCCGTGTGTAGTCACTGGAATACTCAGTAACTCGCTCATGTATTTTAAGTTTATGATGCCTGGATGCCAAGCATCAGTAAAAATAAAGTGGTCGCCGGGATGAACGGATCCGCTACAAAATAAACGGCCCATCTGCTCCACTTGACTAGCTTTATATATATTAGTGCCGCCAAAGTTGAGAAATGCTCCAGGAGTGGTAGCACTAGGAATGTCCGTAGGACCTGATATAATGTTGACATTGTGTCCTGCCTTTCGTAGCAACACAGGCAAGTGTTTTTTCCACTCGCCTGTGTACCTAGTTTCGACTGCTTCTAAATCAACTAGGAATATTGTCATCAGTGTCTAGACCGATAATTTTGAGTGCCTCGTGGCTTCCACTCCTTTCGATCTCCATTGCGATCATTGCGATCGAAATGTCGACGAGGGCGTTTAGATGCCTCGTAAGCTTGCCAAACTTTACTTTGGCGATTATACAAATCTGCTGGATTGTACGGCAGAAGTTCAAATCTGCAGAAGTCCAACAGGGCGTCGAGATCATTAAAAATCTTCTCAACTTCAGTTTTCATCGGTATTTCCTTTAGTTAGTATTTGATGAATGAACCATTTTCTCCATCCTCGGAGACCTCAATCCAAACCTCGCGGCCTGGATACTTCTTGCTGATAATGTCATGTAAATCATCTGACATCATTTCACAACTTTTATAGTCAAGGCTTAGAACGGCACCTTGACCATTATACAACGACTCGAGCCATCGTTTGAATTGGATGAACTCGATGTCCCTGTCATTATGGAGCACATTGATCCACACCCTGAAATGAAAGATGTGGCGATGAGGGTGACCCAAAAACGATACGTCATATTCATCTCCTGTAGCTAGATTGGGATCTGTAAGAGCCGCAGGATATTTATGAATACCTTCCTTACGGAAAGTCACCCAAATCATTTTGTTAGGTCTAATGTCTTGTTTAACAATCACTTAAGCATTCCTTCGCACAAAGTTTTAATTTCATCATCAGTCATGAAAAAATTGTATGTAGATAAATGAGTTATTTCGCCATCATCGTTATAGGACTCGTTAATAAACTCAATGCTATTTAGATCTGCTGGACTAAGACATTTCCAACTCTTGACTTTAAGTGCAAATCCTGTACTTTGTTTAACTGTAAATTCTTTAATGTTCATCGCTTCAGTGCCTCCATCATAACAATTTTACCTAGTGAGTCACCTAGATCCTGATCTTCGGTAATTACGTGCATAGTTGTAAAATTGCGATCTTTATGACTATCGTAACTGCGAGTTTCTATAACGTACCCACCGCTGGCTTTATAAATTTGTAATCGCATACCCTCAGTAGAAAATCTGTCTGCTTCTACTGTTTGAGGAATGTCTTGTTCGTAATCGTCATTATTCAACCAATTACGAATACGTTGTCTAAATGTAAGTTTCACTTTTTGTTTCCTTATTTTGCGGGCAGGTCTAATTGCAGACATTTTTGCCTGACTAGCATACCCTACAATCTTTCCAGTTGCCATTATTTGAGTATCTCATCCTTGCCATATTGGTCCCAATCTGTAAAGCGATCTCTTCTCAGAAGGTCCTGTAGGTTATGGCACCATACCCCAGGATTGGTTGCACTAAAATCTTTATCATCAATCTTTAACGTAGCATTATAGCCTAGTTGATTAATATAAGGTAATTTTACACTAATCTGCGGAATAAATCTACGTTTTTCTGTAAGTCCACTCTCCAAAAGACCTTCAGTTTCGGATACATCAAAGTCTAGTGTACACCAAAAACCATCTTCTGCATCTAGACAGACATAGATCATATCTTCCCAAGGGCGCCATGTTTCTGCATCATTAACGCCTTTAGTTTTAAAACTTTGATTAGCACCAAAGTAAATGTGTTTGCAATTATTATTGCGAGCAAGTTCCATAATAATATATGGATCGTGGACACTAACTACAAATAGAGTCTTCATTCCATACGCAGGAGTACGTTCAATTTCTACGCCTGTGAAGAACGTGATGCTGTCTGCAACACCTGAGTTGTAATCACGTTTCATTCTTCTTCCTTAAAATCTACAACATTACCATTTTCGTCTGCTGCAATGATACGAACTTGATTGCCATTTTCATCCTCAATCAAGATTGGTCCCCAAATCCATGCTTGGCACTCGTTTTGACTCCAGCCTTCATTACCTTCAAGAACTTCGTAGATACCTTTTTCATCAATCTGTTCCATTAGACGTTCTTTTTCATCTTCATCAAAGTCCTCGGGAAAATCAATATCTTCCCAGCAGCCGTCCCACATTGAATCTAATTCAACATTTTCAATATTGTTACCTACGCAGTTATACATATCGATACTGTCTTTGCGGCCATCGCCGCCAGGAACAAAATCAAATTCAAATTCTGGAGGGTTGTCATCGTTAGTTTCAACAAAAAAACTGGCACCCCTAAATCCAGTTTTGCGAACAATTATCTGACCGTCTTTAAAATACTGTTCGTGTTCTTCACAAGATTTTTTATAATAAGGAGATACTTTCCAGTTTGCCATTATTTGCCTCTTTTAAAAAAGTTTTTGATTGAATTAAAAAGATTTAGATATCTAAAATGATAATCGGTTAACATAGGAGTTCTATGCGGGCAACGACCTTGATTCCAATCGCATCCAACCCCGCTTTCTTTAATGCTAAGTCCACATGCATTACATTTCATAGTTCTAGTCCATTTTGTTTAGCATAACTTTCGTATCTCTTCTGTCTCTCTGCTTCGTGCTCGTCACACAAAGTTTTGATCCATCCTCCACTACGTTTAGTTCCAGGCTTACCACATTCTTCACAACTGTATCCAGCCCAAGACTCTGCCATAGACACTAGTCCGTGAATGTAGTCGTCACCGCCTTGATAGTAAAAACGAAGCCCGCCGAATTTTTCTTTAATCTGTTCTACAACTACCTGCGGTACAATAACATTCTGTTTAGCTCGCCAATCGATATGATGTTGTATTTGATTACATAATGCTTCTACAATAGGCCACCATCCAGCGCCTACAGCAAATCCACCGTAACGGCCTGAAAATATCTTTGGATATTTTTCTTCCATTTGATTAGCAAAAAGTTCGTAATCGTTTTCAGTCATGAATCAATTATACTATCGATCATCATCAAAGTCAACACTTTCGTGATCGTGTTCCCATTGAAGTTTGGTTAATCTTGAAATTTCATCTTTAAGGGCTAGTTTTTTCTTTTTCATTTCAGAAAGAATTTCGTCTTTAAAATTTCCAGTCTTTTCTATTTCGTTAATTTGATTATCTAATAATCTGTGAGACTCTGTTAGATGTAAAATTCTGTTTTTATACATAAATTAGTCCTCTCTAAATAAAGATTCAAGCTTATCTAATTCTCCATCGTTTCGTTCATCTTGATAAGCAGATTTATTTTCTTCGCCTTCTTCATAAAATAAATTATCAGCAATACTAGTTACTCCGCCACGTAGTCGAGCACCTTCTACACCGTTTAAGAAACCTAGAGTAGTAGCAGTCTCAATCATTTCAAATGCTGTATCCTTATCTTTGCAGGCAAAAAGCTCTTCAACAAAACTGTCAAAATACAGAATGTTTCTTGGAACCCAATCGCTAATCTCATCGCTAAAATCATTGTCTTTCATTTTAGCTTTATAAGTTCTCCAAGGCATTCTTGGTTTATTGTATAATTCAATATCCATTAATTGATTTGCACGTTGAACAGCGGCAATATGACAATACACATTGTGACTCATCATAAGAGCATACGCAAATGAATCCCAACTAGTTTTTCTTGGAATTTTTCCAAGCTTATTTAGGCGGTTAGGAACTATATGATAGTGATTTGGATTTGTAGTATCTAATGTTATAGGTTTTCCAGTTTTTGGATCTAAGCCTAATTCATCTTCAGATTTAAGTACACCTGAATCATAATAACAAATATCTCCCATTGTTAGACGTCGTCCAACTTCTGACTCAAACGGGAACGGGAAATTGGATTCTGAAAGAGTCTTGGTATCTGGCGCTTTGTCCATAATGACCGACCATCGCTTGGGAGTGTGTTGGGCATTGGTATAGACAAGTCCGTGCGCTGTTGCAATGAAGGGTGATGCGCAGTCAAAAGAAATGGTAAAGTTTTCGTTAACATGTTTTCTAATTTGCCTTTGAATAGAGGTAAGATAACAACTCCAATCTAATTGAGCAGTACCTAAGAAGTGCATCCAATCTTTGCCTTCTAACATACCGTCAAACTTCATGGTAATAAGACGTTTAAGAGTTACGGGCATCTTGCACATATTGGCACCGCCCATAGCCCATCCTTCTGCTGCTTTGTCTCCGTATTTGCTAGTATCGGAAAACTCTTTTACACCCTGGTACCACGCTTCTGCGTTTTCCCAGTTTGAACCTTGTAAAACGTTTAATAATTTTGTTCCGCCGTCTTTAACACCAAGACGTTTTTTAATAAAATATTCGTTGTTAAAACGTGTTTTATCAAGGCAGTCTTGAAAATCTTTAAGACCAGTTTTGGGTTGATGAATGTGATCACAGGCCCAGGTCGGAACGTCTAACATCATGGCCCAATCAGCAGTAACGTCTAACCAAGTTAGGATTTTTTCACGAACTTTGTTGGCTTTTTCACCTTCAAAATCTGACCAGTCAAATTTAATAACGCCTTTACCAATCTGATAACCGCCCGAATCTCCTAAAATCATAGTTTTGCTACGATCTCTTTGTTGTATCATTAGTTCTTGATTTAGACTCTTTTCAATGTCTAATTGTGCATGACCTGCTGAATACAGACCGTACTTGTAATAAAAATAACCTTGTTCGGGATTTAGAAAGTTCATGCCTTCAATACCGCGATCAAATCCTACAGGAATACGTTCTTTAGAAACAAATTCTTCTTTTCTTTGCTTATCTATATATGTAGAGTAAAAAGAACTAATGGCAGGCAAATATACTGCATAGTCTTTTTGTAATGGGGTTAAATCAACTGGTTGTTTCATGTGTTAGTGTTCTCTCTTGTAAATTCCAGAAATATTCTATAGCCTGTTTAGCAAATGTTTCGTTAATATACTGGCCTAAATATTTTTCTTCGTTAAATTCGCTGACTACTTTTGCTCCGTAGATGTTAGTATGGGCCAGATTATAAACCTGTCCAATAATTCTTCCTGTATCATTTTCATAATAATAGGATACTTTGTGATCAGCATCACGCCAATTCTTCATATTCTCTCGCTAGCTTGGCAGTGATGTTTAATTGTTGACGTGCTGTTTCTAAATTTTCTAATGCTATTTTAACAGCTTTATTAGATTCTGCCAATGATTCCCAAGCCAATTCTTCATCACGTTTCTGACGAGCCCAGTCAAGTAAAGATTCAGCCTCGCTGTTTAGTCCAACACTGGCATGACTCATATTCAACATCATCCAGTTGTTTCCGTCGTAGACTTCCATTTGTTGATTAGAAATATTATATCGCAGATTACCAACACCCTGTGAACCAGAGTAGTTGTTAACATAGGTACTGGCGTCTCCGCCAGTAACCTGTATATACCGCCCAGAAGCGTGTATGTTTTTAATCATTAAACTGCCTTTGCAGGAATGATATATTTGTAAGATGCAAGACCGCTATCAAGTGTAATTTGAATAGCACCTTCATTACTTAAACTCATCTGGGTGTTATTGCTGTCGGCAATTTTAAGAATACTTAGAATAGGACCAACTGGCCATGTCCAACCGCGATCTAATTTACCTGCAACATTCTGTGCAAATACAAACTCACCGCCGTGTGTTGCAGAATCGCCAAAAATAAACTTTAGATTGCCGCCATCTGTTTTTGCTAAGAATGTTGGATGTTCTGGATTAGCACCAGCTTGAAAGTTAAATCTTTGAATACCTGCTACGCTAGGCTCAATCTCAACATCCCACTTAACTCCGCGGAACTTGACAGTCTTCATCTTTTCATTGATGATTTCTTGATTCATAAAACGATAATCGTTTTTAAAATCACTGTCTTTGTTTTCAAAGTGAATACCAACCGGAATAGTTTCGCCGTTGCGTTCTGCTGTAGTAATACTGATCTTAGCATCGTCCTTATATTCGCTACCGTCTAACAAATATTTGAGTTTGTTAAGTTGCGGCATGCCAAATGTACCAATCATGTCTGGATATGGATTAGCAGTTTCGGCTGTCATAATAACTGATTTGTCATCAGCCATTGAGAAGATTTCAGTTTTATCTTCTGCACCTGTAACTTTGACTGTGGTTAAAAAGCCAAGGTTCTGTGTGTGGCTTACAATGTCTTGTAAAATGTCTTTCATTTAGAGAGTCTCCATGTATATTAAGATTATATTTAGATCAAGAATGAAAATCAACCTAGAAATCATTCAAAATCAAACAATTTGTTGAATGTATTATCCGACCTTGTTGAACTGATGTCCCATTCCAAAACACCAATAAGGTTTTCTAATTTTTCGTCGATAACTGAATTTTCCATTTCAGCATCGTTGAAAGGTAAGTCTTTAAACCATTGAGGAAGTCTAAGTTCATCTACAGGATATGCTACTGATGTATATCCCATGGGATTGTCTTTGACTTTACACACAATGACTTTAGACCCGTCTACAATGTTCATTGAGTATTTGTCGTCGAACATTCTTTTGAGCGTGTTCCAATTAAGGCTTGCTCTAACATGACCAGGAAGATTTGCCTTGCCAAGCTTCTTCTCTTTATTGGCATATTCTGTAATGTTGTTTGCACGTTTTGGTGATCCTTTCTCCCATCCGGGTCTAGTTTTAAATTCAGTTCTAAACGATGTAATATATTCTAGAATTTCTTCTTTAGGAATACCATTAAGAACTTTAGTTAACACTTCTGTTAAAAAGTCTTGGATTACTACAGGAGTGTCCGAACGTTTAAGATCCAATCCCATGGCTTTGATTTTACCCGGCTTACCATTTATGTCTGAACGTTTGCCTTCTTTGTCATAATATAATACGGCATAGCGTTTTTTGGTAATGAACAATCCTTTACTGGCAACAATTTCTCTGCCTGCTTTAATTACATCACCTCTAGTTTTTGGGCAATGAAAAGCATCTTGCATAAATTTAATAAACGTATCGTTAACTTCATCACCAATTTGATCATAAAGCTGTACTACAGTTTCTTTAGTCCACGGTATAGCACCTTTTTCTATTTCTTTTTTCAAAGTATTGTATGCTGAAAAATAACACGAGTCAGTATCGCCATAGATAATTGCTTTACCTACGTGATTGTATTCGCCGGTGACTATTTCATTTACCTTACTAGCCATGTGCTTGGCAATTTGCCGTCCAGTAAGAGTTGTGGATTGGCCGATACGAGGATCAAAAAACCTACAACCAGGATTAAGAATAGCACCATATAAGCTATTAAGGTTAATTTTCTTAACCAGTTGACGTTTATCCCAATATTCTTCTTCAATTTTATTTCCCGCCTGTATACATTCTTTTAATTTTGCCTGCATTTCTTTACGTTCTTTATACCAACGTGCAAGTAGTCCTGGTATAATACCTTCGTGTTCATAACTAAAAATAGTGCCGTTAGCTGATATCACCCACGGTTGATGACTGTTAAAGATCAATTCGTAAATTTGTGCTGCACTTAATGCATCACTACTTCCGTTGGCCCAATCAATAGTTATTTCACGACCAACTTCTTGATTCATTACAGCAGTATACTCCAATGAACCAAATATACCTTCCCATGCACTGGCAAAGGATTTGCCCTTGTCCATCTCTGCATCTATGTATGCTTTAGTACCATCTGGACGTAATTGTCCAACAATGGTTTCTGGTCCCATGTTTAAGGCGCGAATAGCACTAGGATAAAGACTGTTAATATCAAGAGAACCAATCCACTCATGAATACCTTTCTTAGGATAAGCAACATATGCACCTGCCGCAGGATCACTACCTGGTTCACGTCTAATGCGATTAGGAACCTGCATGCCTCTGCGATGTGCTTCGTTAATAATAGCCTGCTCTGTAACAGCTACGGCACCCATAGTTGTTTGTAACAAAACAGTATTTTCATGTGCAATTTTATTTGCAAGATCAAGAAATTTTAATTTTTTATCGAGTTTATCTAATAGTGCAGTATCTTGTCTATTATATTCAACAAACTTGCGAAAGTCTTCGTTGTATAATTGATCTAATGTGCCTTCGTATACAGTCTTACGCTCGTCAATTTCTGTCTCAGCAATGGCATCTAGTCTATACGTATGTCGTTCTTCGTATGTGTACTTGCGATATAATTCAAGACTGTCAAGGTGTACCCGTCCATAAAAGTCGTAAGTTACTGCGGTCTTACCAAACTTTTCATATTCTCGTTTTTTAGGATATTGATTCCACAGACAAAAGCGTCTTGTGTCATCTTTACTCAATACTTTAGTAACACGATTAACGGTATATGGAATATCAAACCCTTCACTATTCCATCCACTTAAAACATCAGCATCGTCTATGAGATTTAAAAATGTATCTAAAAGATCAGCTTCATTGTCAAACAAAAACGTATTAGGAAAGTCCTTAACACTTTCTTTAGCCTGCACCATTGAAATACTTTTGGGGGGAATAGCTAGAGTAATAAGACTATCTAACCATTGTAGATGTAGTGTGATTGCAGTAATTGGCATAAATGCGTCATCTGGCGCAGCATAACCACGTTCTGGGTCAAAGTCTACTTCAATGTCAAAGAAACAAACATTAAGTTTTGGAGAATCTACATTAAGATAATTTTCTTCAAGACATCTAAATATTGGATTAATATCCGATTCATACAGTTTTTTACTACCGTATATTTTTAATTCTTTATGTAAGTCTTTAATGTTGCGGCAATTAACTCTGGTTAGAGGTTCGCCGTAAATTGATTTATATTTTCCACGAGCGTCTTGATAATAGAAAATATGTTTTGCGGGATGTTCTTTATAGTGACGATTACCCTTATCGTCACGTTCAACAACGTTGATAATATCATTATCGCGGTCGTAGAATGCGTCAACGTAACTCAAATTTTTCTCCTATGCAATTTTTGGCTTGCAAACACCAACGTAATCATTTATGGCTGATTAAACCCTGTACTGGATATTTAGTGACTAAACAAATAGTCAACAATTTTTTCGCATAAAATTGCAAAATATAAACACCCAGCCATGACTGTAGCTAGGACCATACCCATGATTATCCAATTAAAAATTATTTCTAAAAATACAGATAACATTATTGAATTAGCATTCTAATCAATCCAAATGCATCAATAGTTACAAGGAGCATGTAGTTAGCAAGCATCCCAAAAGATTTCCGAGTATAAGCAGCCCAAGCATACATAGCACAACCAGTGATCCAAATAGGGTAAAGTATAAGTAACGGCGGATTGGGTACTGTGAGAGCCATGGTAATCGAGCAGCCAATGCTAATACCCCAAGCAAAAAACTCCACAATAAAACGAGCAGGGTTGGATTGCCAATCATCCTTAATCCATTCTAAAGTGGGTCTAAATAAATCATTAATCATTAGTCTTTCTCGGGTAAGTTTTTAGTAACACCGAGAATCATTTCAATTTCATCCCATTCTTCTTCATGAGATTTCCAATTGTCTTTATGTGCTATTTTGATTGCTTTGTTAATAATGCTTGGCTTGACTTGTAGTTCTTCTGCAACTGCTTTGACAGTTTCTTTTAAGCCTTCTTGAAGATCTTCTACTTCGCGTAGAACATTTGAACCTTCGTTAATGAGACGTTCTAGTTTAGCCCGTTCTTCAGGACCATACATTTTTGCCATATAATATTCTCCTTATAGGACAATTATATAGTCAATAAAAAAGCCAGTCAACTCAGGACTGGCTTTTTATTATCAAATAAATGATTATTTTGTTTCTGATAGAACGTCGTAGAGTGTAAACTCACCGCCCATTCTTTCATATACAAATGCTGCCATCGCTTCACGTGCTGCACCTTCTTGCACTTTAGATACAGCAACTCTTTGAGCCCATTTCCACAATGCTGTGTCAACTGGATCAATTTGTTGTTGGCCGCCACTTTCTTTAACTAATTGTAAGCACTGCTTGAATGTGTATTTTTGTTGTACACTTTCAGCAACTACTTTTTTAGTAACTTGTGTAGACTCATTCTTTTTGCCAAAGTATTTCTCTTGTTTGGCCGACATACCTTTCTTGCCATCTTTCTTGTCACCGCCGTCTTTGGCAGCAGGTGTTTTACCTTTTCCTAGGTCCTTAGGACCTTTTCCGTCTTGTGCGTAATCCGGAATGCCGTCTTTGTTAGCGTCTGGCTTAGCACCTTCCTTGACTTCTTTTTCTGCAGCCTTACCACTGTAGTTTTTACCAGCTGTGTGCTTAACACCAGTCTTGGTTTTTTCAATAGTGCCACCAGTCGATGATTTTTTCTTATCACCAACTTTCATATCAGCATCGTCTTTTTTGGCTTCTACCATTGCTTCAAATTTAGAACGGAAAGATTCTTTAGTTTTCTTTTTAGCTGGTTTATCGTCATCTTCTTCTTCTTCATCGGTATCTTTACCATACTTTCTTTCGTGCTTAAGACCTTTGTCAGTCTTGGTAGCAGTACCAGAAGATGTTTTTTTCTTAGTGCCTACTGGATCTTCATCATTAAACATTTCGTCTAGTTGCTCGCCTTCAACTTCAACGCTTTCGTCACGCTTGATTGCTTTGGCAATTTCGTGACCTTTTTTAACTACTTTCTTAGGTAAACCAGTTGCTGGTTTATCACCCATTCCTGCTTCTTTTTTAGCAGCAGCCATACCAATTGCGTATTCATTCTTTTTCTTAGCTTCGGCAACATCTTGTCTATCGCTAATTCTGCGTCCTTCTTCAAGGATTGTGCTAACACCAGCTAATACTCTTAGTTGAGCATCTTCTGCTAATGCAACTTTTTTAGCTACTGTTGGTTCAGTTGCAACAGACTTGCTCTCTGTTTTTACAGGGTCAATGTCGTTGAACTTTTGTAAAATTTTGTAAAAATCCATTTAAATCTCCGTTGTTCGTTTAAAGGCGTATAGTGTATTTATCTTTTGACGTAATTGCCTTCACCAAATAAACTAGTGCTTTGATCTAGTGCATTTTTGGCTGTTCCGTCTTTATTTTTTAACTGTTTTACTTTGGGTTGAGGGGGTGCTTTAGTACCACTGATTCCGCCCCAGGGATTACCCAAATAACTTTTTTTACCCCTAGCTTTACCAGGGCTAATATGCGGGTTTGGTACAGTAGCAATACTTCCTGCGGAAGTTGCACCAGCCGTAGCAGACTCGAGTATCTCTTTAATTTTCATAATATATTATTTACCGTATTTGGATAGATAGCTATATAGTTCTTTTTTAACCTTATTCCACGTATCTTCTTTGCTGTATTTTAAAAATCTACCATAATAGTTAATAGCATCCCATAACGCTTTTAAATTTGGAACTTGTACTATTTTGCTACCAATTACTGCATAATCTTCACGCTGTGACTGTTTTAGTATGTTGTTTAAATTGCCTAAACTATCTTTTCCAAGTTTGTTGTATATATCGTTGGCAATTTGACTGATCCAAGCATCTCGCTCCATATTGTTTAACATATACAGATAATACTCGTCTCGTTTAGTTAATGCTTTTGGAGGAGTCTTTTTCCAAACATCTGTTTCAATATCATAAACACTGTCATCGTCTTTGGATTTTTTAATTTGTCCACTACGCTGGCTAGCATGATTTAATTCGTGTATTAATAAAGAACTAAGTCTGTCTATGAAATTAACAGCAGTTTTTTCATCTGTAGGCGCATGTGCTACATTAACTTCTATGGTAATTGTATGCTTAATTGGATCGCCGCTAATTTCGTGATCTGCTTCTATAGCAGCCAATGGATTATTAGGTTGATCTAATAACTTTGGCTTGATTGTTAACGGACGATTTAGAGCCTGTTCAGCCCATTGTTTAAGTTCTTGGCTGGCATTTAAATTTTTAAAAAACTTATTGTACCATTCTAAATCATTTTTATAATTACCAATTTTTGTCACAGCAGAAGATATCCACGGTCGAACCCATGTAGTTTTCATTCTTTCCGTAACAAACTCTTTGGCTCTCATTTTTCACCATCTTTCTTTTTAGGATATCCATGTTTAATTTCTAATTGATATCCTTGTAAACCTTGCTTGTCCAAGACTCCGCTGATAAATTTTTCTGCTTCTCTAGCATCAGAAAATCTATCACCAAGATTATATTTTCTCATTTCACCGTCAATCATCACGTAGGCAATAGTGATAGGTTTGACTGGTTCTTCTGTAGCCTGGGCAGGACTTCCTAATAAATTGGCAGCAGCTAACGCAGCACCGGCCATTTTGCTTTTCCAACCCTCGTCAACATCTTTGTCTATTTCAAGATATCCGTCTTTAATATCTTCTAATGCATCTTTGAGAATATCGTAAAAATATTGTCCTCCGGAAAAATGCTGAGTGTAATATTCATACATATATTCAAATCCGGGATAATCATCGAACTCTCTAGTTATATTGTATTCAGGATCATCTAGTTGATGAAGCAAATGCTCGGCATCTTCTGAAGATAATCCCCAGTTATTTTCTTTGCTATAAACTTCTTCTTCGCTGCTGCTTTCATTTTTCTTACGGCCAGCACAGTGCGCCTTTTGACTAAATCCTTTAGGATTAGAACAATTTATAGAGCGTTTATATTTTGTACTCCACTTTTCTGGTAATATTTCTCGAGCTCTCATTTGACGGCTACCTTATACGCTTGATATTTTTCTTTCCTATCTTCTAATCCTTTTAACCCTGGATTGATTGGTTTGGTTACACCCTTAACATCTTTAAAATCATCTACATTAGGTTTAACTCTGTTCTTCCAATACCATATTGCTACCTTGGCAGCTATTTCTGGCTTCTCAACTAGCTCTGGTTTTTTCTCTAGTGGTAGACCTAATGCTTCTCCTGCTTTGGCATAATTGTATCTGCCAGTTAGTTGAATGTATCCCCTACCTTTAAACTTAGCGCCATCACCTGGTTCAGTATTACCTAATTGCTTTGCCTTGCCTGGAGCAAATCTAATATCATACTTTTTAAAATCTAAACTGCCACCAATCTCTGCCATGTGTTTAAAATCCATGGTCTCGTGTGCTACTTGTGCTAAAAATGCAACTAATTCGTTTCCTTTGATATTAGCTTTATTAGCATAGTGTCTTAATATTGCTTCATGTTTGGTGCCGGTGACAGTATTTGAAATATCTAATTTTTTATCTATTTTTTCTGGTTTTGTTATTTTTTTAACTTCTGGTTTAGTATCTACTGGTTTAGAATAGTCAGGTACCTTAACCATTTGACCTTTTTTTAATTTTGTATCTTTATTGAAATTATTTAATTTCATAATTTCTTTAGGATCAACATTATTTTGTCTAGCTATAGAATAGACCGTATCGCCTGGTTCTACGTGCTGCTGAACAATAATTGGTTTAGCCTGCGAAGTTAATGCAGCAGCTCCTAATGCAGCTCCTGCTACCCAATCTTTCCAACCTTCATCTACACTTAATCCGCCATGTAACTCGTCGCTGATTTCGTCCCACGTAGTTCCATAACTTCGTTTAATTTCATCTGCGATCTCGTCAATGGTTGTTTTTATGTAGTCAAAATCATAGTCGTAACTACCATTGTACCCGTGACTTACTTTATAATTTACAATTTCATCCTTAGACAAATTATAAACAAAATCCACCCATGCTTTATCATCAGTGAACCTAACATCTTCTCCGTAGACCAATATTCCTTCTGGAGTATTTTCTATAGCGAAGTATCCTTCTTCAAATGATAATTTGATGTCTTCGGCTTCTTTCCAACCTTCTTCAACGGATTCATTACGTCCGCTTTTCATGTTGGCGCACCAGTGATACATTTTGGCTCGTTCGCCAGATGCATTTTTAGCACGTTTGCGAAGATCAGTTACTGAACCAGAACAACTGGCACCTGCACGTTTTACACGGCCTGGGCGACTTTTGCCTTTGACTTTACCGTCAGCAAAGTTTTCAGTAATGAATTCTTTGGCTCTCATTAATGTTGTCCGTATGGATTAATTTTTTCGTCAGAATCTGGATTTTTTTGTTCTGGTTGAACGGGATATTGATTAGGGTTGGGTGTTGAGGGAACTTTACGTTCCTCCGCTAAACGCTTGTTAGTTCTATCAATGTAGTCTTTGAGAGTTTTGTCCATAATTAAACTGAAAAACTAGATCCACAGCCGCAGGTTGTTTGTGCATTGGGATTTTTAATTGTAAACTGACTGCCATTTAAATCTTCTGTATAGTCAATTATTGCACCAGTGAGATATTGCATACTCATAGAATCTATAACTAATTTCCATTTTGTATCTAAATTTATTTCAAAATCGTCGTCTGATTTAATTTCGTCAAATGTAAAACCGTATTGAAAACCACTGCATCCGCCACCTTGAACAAATGTTCTCAACATAAGATCGGGATTATTTTCTTCATTTAATAGATCAATAACTTTTGCTTTAGCTGATTCAGATACTTCAATCATTTTTTATCTCCTACAGGTTTTTCTCCAGTCATGTAAGGTAGACTAAACCATAATTGAAACCATTCCGGTGTTCCTGGTTTAATCTTGTGTTTCTTTTCTAACTGTTGTTTTTCCATCCCTGTTACAGAAATATTGCTACCTTGTTGCTCTATCTTATATTCTTGTAGTCTTGCCTGTGCACCAAGTCCGCCAAGGTATTGCATTCTTTTTATTTCGTGTATAGGATCGCTAGGATCCAGATAGCAATCATCAGTGCTATCTAAATTTTTGGAATTTTCTGAAGTAATTCTATATTGTTTCATGAACTACGAGTTTGTTTAGGGCCTTTGCGTGTTTTCCATTTCTTATCTGTAGAACACCAGTATCGTCCATGCCCTTCGGCCATGCTTTTCGCTCTATGTTTTTCGTAACCCTGTTTTTGTTCTTTCTTTTTATCTCTATGTGCGCCAGCAGCACCACTAGAACCTTTGGCCTGCATAGTTTTCCAATTAGGATCTCTTTGTTTAGGCATTGTTAATTTTGGATCAGCAGATTCTCTTTTCCATTTGTGTTCATCCATTTCATATTCTAATTCAAGCACTTCATTATCTAATGCTCTTAATAGATCTTTAAATGGTTCGTCAATTTGATACACAGCCGACTCAAGTTCATTCATTGCGTTTAATGCATCATCGATTGCTGACTCAATTTCGCTTTTGTATCCTTTATCTTCAAAGGTAATTTTTTCTGCTAATTGTCTAATTCTACTCACAATGTCTTGTACTGTTTGATCGTACTTGATTTCTGTAGTAATCTTTTGTGCTTCTCGGGCAAGACTTTCAACAACATCTTTTTGTTGTTCTGTAATAGCGATAAGTTTTTTTAATTCATCAACAGGACGTGGGTAATTATCATCATCCTGTTCGTTCATTTTATCTAAGAATTCAAACAGTCTCATTATTGTAGTCGCCTTTTTTAATAAAGTTACTTTGCTCTTCTGCAATTTTTTTTGCTAAAGTTACAATAGCTTCTGGAGTAAAAATCTCGTCTTTACTATGTAGTAAATCAAACTTCACACAATAATCTTCTGCGCACTTTGCCAACGGTTTAATGTAGAGTTGGTAGTTAGATTCTTCGTTTGGTTGCGATTTTTGTTGAGTTATGGCCGGCATTATCATTTTTGATAATGCTTCATCATTATTACTGATCCAGAATTTTAAATCATCAAGATAATCTACTTCTGGATCGTATTTTTTAGGTTCTTCTATTGATTTAGAAAACAATTCGTTTAATAACATTACCAGCTCCTGCATGACCAATAACGTGCTTTCCAACGTGGACCTGGATTTTTGCAGTTATGTCTAGCACGGAATGATTTTCTACGTGCAGGATTAGATTTTTTAATACGCATCTTTTTATCGCCAAAGTTTACTTTGACAATATTACCATTTGGCTTACGTACATATACTTTTGATTTTTTAACATCGCCAGCCATCTTCTTGCCTAACGGCACTTCACGACCTTGATACTTAGCTTCATCAACATTTGATTCTTTATCTTGACCTAAATACCAGTTTAACATAGATTTTAGTTCATTTACATATTTCTTGGCTTCTGGATCATCGACATAGTTTCCTATTAAATTAGTGTATTGCATCATCTTTTGAAGATTACCTGTGCTTACATCACCTTCGTTTATGTCATCGGCAAATCTCTTTCTGTAATTACTTTGCCCCATTGACGATCTAGTACCAATTACACCATGCCCCTCACCTGATAACATTAGGTCATACATTAATTTAATGACCCCTTTCTTATCCATTATTCTTTCGAGGGCATTTTTAAACCATTCTACTTTTTCTGGTTTCATTGGACGTTGGCTTGGTTTAGAAATTAAATCAAATGCCTGTGCTTTTAATGTAGGCAGATCGTCTATAGTAATTAATTTTTGAATATCGTCACCATCAAAGTTTATTGCTGGTTTTCTAGCTTCGTCTACTTCTGTATCTTCAGCATATTTGTTAGCCTTCATGTAGTCGCGAGCAGTGTCTAAATAATCCATTGCTTTAACAATTTTGGCCTGTACCCATTCTGGTAGATTTTCGTCTGCTTTGATAATGCTGTATAATTCTTTAGCAGCATCATTGATAGTTCTTAAATCGTCTTTGGCCATATCGCCTTCGCGATCGTACTCACCTACGTTATAACTTGCGTCTGGATTTTCAGGACCATGGTCTTCTGGAAGTTTACCTTTAGGCCCAGAAATTTTATACTGTCCTTTTTTCTTAGCATCTTTATAATCTCTAGCATCTCTACCGCCCAAGTCTACTTTGGATTTTGCACGTCGATCTAATTCGTCATGCCCAGAATCTCTAGGCCCACGATCTTTTTTCTTTGGATCATCAAAAAAGAAATATTCGTCTAGATTTTCACCAATTTTCTCGCAGTCATTTACACGTTTGCCTGCGTTACGACCAGTGCCTGGCTTAGTACCAACTTTTCTGTAGCCCTTCCAGCAGCTCTTAGGACCAGCTACACCTTCTACAAGTTCACCTTCAAAGAATTTAATTCCTTGACTTTCTAGGAATGAAACTGCATCGTCGTCTAGATCAATGACAATGCCGTCTTCTAGGATCTCTGTAATTGTTGTGCCAATTTCTAGATCTTCTGCAAAGCTAATACCAAACTCGTCTCCAATTTCAAAATTTTCAACAACGCCTTTTTGTTTAGCTTCTTTTTCTAGATCTGTTTTACGCTGATCAATTGCAGCGGCAATTTCTGGATCTTCTGCAGCCACAGGATCATTTTCTAAATCCTGTAAAGATTTTTTCTTAGCCTCATAATCGCCTTTGGGATCATTTGGATTTAATTGTGTTTCGCTAATAATAGCGTCTAATTTAGATAATAGGTCTCTCATAGTATCTTCCGTAAGATGATACTATATTTATCTACTGTTTGAAGTTAGTGATTATAACGAATTTCGCGGATAGTACCTTGTTGCAGTATGTAACCAGCTCTGATCCATGTAAAATTGCCAGTAAAATTACGATATTCTGCGGTTACTAAAGGTGTACTATCAAGTGCGGTTAAATCAGATGGATTTAAATCGTATGTAACATCAAACCAATCTGCTTCAGTGGGATCTATAGCAAGGGTTGCTTGCATTTTTACTGCGCCCTTAAAGTTGTCAAATAGGAATACAACGGTATGTTTCCCATCCCCAACGTTGTCATACCCGTCGCCTTTTTGTTTGGCGGAATAGGTATATTGCGAAAGATTGTTAGAAACCGTTGTGGTTTGATTTACTAAAACTATACTTTGTGCTGGCATAGTAATTATTTATCAATAATTAGATATTCGTATACGCTGCCCAAAGCATCGCCACATTTGAGCTTTAGCATTAACAATGTTTGTTCGTTATCTACATAAATGTATCTACGGTCCCAGTTCCATTGTGTTCGTAGAAACCAATCTTTAACAGAAAGAGACATTAGAACTTTTTCTGAATTTTGATCTACAAATTCAATAAAACTAGTTCTTACAGCATTGCCAACGGGCAATTTGTGCGGAGTTAGATAAACTTTATACTGATATTTGTTATGAGCTAGGCGTTTTCCAATTATTTTTCTACCATTATCTAACAGATGTTCCGTAGTAGGATCCGGAATAAAACGTTTCCATGTAAACAGTTTAAAAGCATCGCTAGCTTCATTAAAAAAATCTTTATCGTTAGCATAGATATCAAGAGTGCTGCCCTCTATTCTCAACGCTGCAATTTCTTTAGGATGTTTGGATAAAAAGTCTGCAATGGCATATACATACTCTTTATTGTCTAATGCCTTTTCTTCAAGTTTATACAATTTAAAATGGGGCGACTTAGGACTAATCATTAATGCTTTAATGTCAGCATAGCTGTTGTATCTAAAAATCCCAGCCCCCTTAATTCGGAGGCTGAGTTTATAAGACCACTTGTTGTAGAATTTTTTTCTTATGTATTTGGCTGTAATCACGGTACAATATTGTTAAATGTAATTGATTCAATAATGTCATCTGACTTGGCAAGCTTTTTCTTTGAATCAACAATATCAAAATCCAACTTACCATTATTAACGGTAACTGTAATTTTGCCACCTGCTTGAAGTTCGCCAAACAGAATTTTACGACTTAGCGGACTCTTAATTTCGTTATCGATAATTCTAGCCAACGGTCTTGCACCCATTTTACTGTCATAACCTTTTTCTGCTAGATATTTGATAGCATCAGTGTTGGCAACGATCTCAATACCTTTATCTTTGATTTGTGTTGACAGATCTTTGATAAACTTCTCAACAATACTGTGTACAACTTCTGGTTTAAGACTGCTGAACTTGATTACAGCATCTAAACGATTACGGAATTCTGGTTTAAAGAATTTCTTAACAGCCTTATCGTCTTCACCAGTTTTTTCTAGTGTTCCAAAACCAATGGTATTCTTCTCATTGTCGGCCGCACCTAAATTACTGGTCATAATTAAAATAACATTTCGAGCATCTGCAACTTTACCATTGGAACCAGTTACAAAACCGTTATCCATTAACTGTAACAACACATTACTGACATCTGGATGAGCTTTTTCAATTTCATCTAACAGTAATACACTGTTGGGATTTTCCTGTAGTTTGGTAATTAATTGACCAGCATTGTCTTCAAATCCAACGTAACCCGGAGGAGCACCGATCAGTTTAGCCACTGAATGCTTCTCTTGATATTCACTCATATCAAAACGGATCAACGGCATAGACATTTTATCTGCTAATTGTTTAGCAGTTTCAGTTTTACCACAACCAGTTGGTCCTAGGAACAAGAAACTACCAATTGGTTTATTAGGAGATTTCATTCCTGCTTGAGCAACAAAAATTTTGTCCAGCAAATTATCAACGGCTGTATCTTGACCAAAAATTACGGTCTTGAGATTTTTTTCTAGATTGCTAAGATTTTTACTTTCTTTCTGTGCAATATTTTCTAATGGCATATTAAGCATCTTACTGACTTCAAACAGAATCTGCTCTACATCAACAATGTTGATAACATCACCGTCGTCTTCGTCTTTTAATTTATAACGAGCACTGGCACAGTCTAGGATATCAATTGCTTTGTCTGGCAGTTTCTTATCAGTCATATACTTTACTGACAACTTAACTGCCTGTTCAATAGCACCTTCGGTAATTTTAACATTATGATGTTTTTCATAATACTTCTTAACACCTTTGAGAATTTTAACGGATACTTCAGCGGAAGGTTCGTCAATAGTAATTCTTTGAAATCTGCGCATCAATGCACGATCTTTTTCAAAGTGTTTGCGATATTCTTCCCATGTAGTTGACGCCACTAGTTTAATAACACCTTTGGTAAGAATAGGCTTAAGCATATTGGCCATATCATTGCTTGATTGATTAGCAGCACCTGCGCCCTGCATCATGTGTGCTTCATCAATAAACAGAATAATTTTACCTTTCTTCTCAAGTGCAGAAAGAACTGCTTTAACACGCTCTTCAAAGTCACCTCTATACTTACTACCAGCTAACAATGCACTGATATCAAGAGTATAAACAGTATGGTCTTGAATAAACTTAGGAACTTTCTTTTCGTGAATCTTACGTGCCAGTCCCTCTGCAATGGCAGTCTTACCTACACCGGGATCGCCTACCATGAGAACATTGCACTTATTACGTCTTGCCAGTACTAATTGTACTTTTTCTAATTCTTCATCTCTGCCAATTACAGGATCAATTTTCTTTTGTTTGGCCTGCAATGAAAGATTAGTGCAGAATGTATTGATTATTTTTTCCACTTGATTAGGATTCGTTAGTTGTGTTTCAATTTCGTTTTCTTCTTCGTTAAAGTTTTCGTGGAAATACTTGACAAATTTATCTTTAACGACGCCAGATTTAGTTAAGAAGTAAAATGCAAAAGAATTCTTTTCACTTAAAATACTTATAAGAACATCGATGGGTTCAATATGTTGACGTCCGCTAAACAATACCTGTGTAAAACATCTATTTAAAACACGCTCTACACTATTAGTTTTCTTTGGACGATCAACAATAGTGCTTTTTAAATCATCAAGATTGTTTTTAACAAATGCATCTAAGTTTGTTTTAATAAACTCTGCATCTGCTCCAAAGTTCTCAATAACTTTATAGGATGGTTCATCAAGCATAATACTGTACAGTATATGTTCAATGGTAATATACTCGTGACTATTATCTTTAGCAATCTTAATAGATCTTTCAAAGATTGCTTGTAGTGATTCACTAGGTTGGATCATTGTTTTTGTTTCCTTAGTTTCTTCATAGCTAATTGTAACTTCATCTGGGATACTTTGTCTACAAAGCACACACCATTAAGATGATCGTATTCGTGTTGAAAACATCTAGCAAGATAACCATCTATTTTCACTTCATGATAGTTTCCTTTAGAATCTTGATATTGTGTAACAATCCATTCTGGTCGTTTAACAGTTAACCACAGATTAGGATAACTTAAGCAACCTTCTTTATCTACATTTTGATCTTTGCTGTATTCTGTAATTACAGGATTAAACACAGCAAATGGTTCTGGAAATCCAGGAATGTTAATGCTACCAATTACAAATACTCGCTTAGTAATACCAATTTGATTAGCCGCTAGTCCTATTCCGTGATTAGCAACCATAAATTCAATCATTGATTTTTCAAATTCTTCAGCATTACCGTCTTTGTCAAAGTCCCAATTTGAGCTGGTAGTTATGAGACTTTCGTGAGCTCCTAGTTTAAATTCCATGTTTTATTTTTAGTATTAGATCTCGTTGTTCTTGGGTTAGATTTTTAGGAATTCCAATTTTAATTTTGACTAACAGTTTACCTTTGATTTTTGTATGTACATCTGGTAGTCCTTCTCCTGAACAACTAAACATAGTGTCTGGCTGTGTTCCTGGAGGAATATTAATATTAATAGTTCTATCATCTATAGTTTTGATATTAATACTGTTTCCTAGAATTGCATCCCAAACAGGCATCTTCCATTCACAAATTAAATTATTTCCATCGCGTTGAAAGATATCGTCTGATTTTATTTTTATATTGACTAGTAAATCGCCGGGTGGAATGTGTGGAATAGAACTATCTCCCATGCCTCCATATTTTATTTGTTGTCCATGATGAACTCCGGCTGGAATATTAATTGTTACTAATTTACGTTGTCCGTTAGGCATTCCAATTTCAGCTTCCATAGATTTACCATTTAGTACATCTAAAAGAGTAATTTCTACAGCTACTTGTATACTAGAATTTTTTCTACGTTGTTGTTGCTGAAAACTGCCAAAGGGATTAAATCCAAATTGAGAAAATATATCCTCAAAGTTTCCTGTATTAAAATGAAATTGTTGTCCGCCGTGATGATGTTGTTGGTGCGGATTAAGAGGATCCATTCCCATGTCAACCATTTGTTTTTTCTGTGGATCGGTTAGTACATCGTATGCTTGACTGATTTCTTTAAATGTTTTTTCGTTACCACCACGATCTGGGTGATGTTTCATTGCCATGCTTCTGTAAGCTTTTTTAATTTCTTCTTGAGAAGCACCTCTCTGTAATCCAAGGGTTGAATAGTAATCCATAGTTTTAATATTATACAAAAGATAAAAGGACTGCGTCAACAGTCCTTTTATTTAATTAAACTACTAAGATGAAATTATTTTTTTTCTGGAACTTTTGTGCCTTCATGCTTTTTATGCTTTTTAATTTCTTTACAATCTTGTTTTGGTTTTTTAGTTTTTGGATCAATAACTGGTTTACCATCCTTGCCTTGTACGTCAACGCAAACTTTTACAGTTTCTGGTTTTGCTGCATCTGCTGCTAATACCGCAGTTGAAAATCCTAATGCTAAACTAATTGCTAATAAAAAGTGTTTCATACTATCTCCTTATAGTTCTGGTTGTTCTGGTTGAACAGGCATAGGTTTTCCTGTGCTGCTCATTACTGGTGCTGCTGATGCTGCACCAAATGCAGAAGTTTCTGTAGCTGCACCAAATGCAGGAACTGCCGCTTTATTTAAACTCATACTAGCTCCGCCAAAGCTTGCACTTGCACTAAAACCTCCGCCGGGCGGAAGTGGACTGCTTGGTGCTGGGCTAACTGTGGGTGCTTTGTTAGCTGCGTCAAGAGCCTTAGCTCTCAGATCCTTGTCATTGCCTGCTAACATGATACCGCTTAGGGTACCTGTTAAGAATGTGGCAATAGGAATAATTAACTCAAAAAACTTTTGGTCGATTGGGCTAATTGCGTTTAATGGTTGTGTTACAAAAATAATGCTGTATAACACAACAAATACAATACCTGTTAGCGTAAGTGCTAAACAAATACCAATAAAAAACTTTAGACGAGCCATTAATTGCTCTTCTGTATAGATAAAGTGTTCTCCAGTTTCTTTATCTTCTTTTTTGAATCTTTGTAAAATTTCCATTATCTGCATCCTTTATTGTCTTGAGCTATTGAAACTGCTGATTTTGCTGTTGGGGCTGATTCTCCATCTTTAGGAGGTCCTAGTCTAGGATCTCGTTGACCTTTAAAAATGTGCTCTGGGCAAGTACGGGTCACATCGCAAGTGGGTAACTTACACATTTCTTTGTCCCAGTTTTTGGGATCTTGACAGGGATAGCGGAAACTATCACCACCGAATATGGCTAAACTCAAAGGCAGTGCTAAAAGAATTACCACCCATTTAAATAGTTTAAGATCACTATTCATATCGCTCCTTCCGTGTTGTATTAACTACACTGTTATTTAACTAAAAATTTAAAAAATTAAACCTTGAATTAACTGCTGCTATTACTCACTATTATTGTCTTTTTGTTTGGAAAATTTTTCAGATGCTGTAAAACCTAGTCCAGCAATTACGATGTACATCATTCCCTCGTATGTGCTATCTTTTACATCTAAGTTATAAAACAGATCCCCAATAAATGCTGCCGAACACATCAAAAATGCTAGGAATGTAACAACACGTTTGCTGCTTATGCTTTTATTAATACTATCAGACAGCATACTATTAACCCAGTTCATAAATTTTCCTATTATTTAATACTATCGTAAATCTTTTTATTTTCTTGATACCATTCATTCCAGGCATCAACCTTAGTCTTGCATTGATGGTACTTGCTATAATTTTTTACCACAACTTCTAAAGTTTTGCTTAATTGAGTTGTTCCTTCTGGAGTTTTTTCTAACGCAGGACATGTTTCTGCAAGTTCTGGAGGAATATCGGGAAATTTCATTTTTACTGGAACTGTAGTAGAACAACCTGCAAGCAATACCAACGGAATTAACAAATATTTCATTTTGTCTCCTTGGTAGGATCTTCAGCAGCTTGATTGAGTATATCAATGGCAGCAGGATCAACTTCGCATTTTGCATCGATTACTTTTTCTACTTCTTTAATTCTGTCAATATATTGAACTTCTTTTTCTTTAATGACTTTAGTTTTGTATACAATCTTTTCTTTTATAACGGTATTGACTTGAGCACTCTTTTCTTCAGCTGCCTTAATTTGTTCTTCAAGTTGGCGAACTTTATCTCGCCAACTCATTTCAACACCGTAACCACCAAACAAATAAAAACCCACTACTAACACGGCAACGCCAATTAGTTCAACTGGTAACCTATATTGACTCATCAATGGTATCCAGCTTACTAATTTGCTGGTTATGTATAATCCAAATCCAGCAGCAATTAACCCATAAGTAATCCAAATAAAGATACCATCTGGAATAAGACTAAGAAACCATTGAAATTGCCACATTGTTAGTGAGCTCCAAATACATGCAGGGCATGTTCATAGTGTTTGATACGATCGTCTAGACCAATAAATCCACCATTGATTTTTTTAGTCATGGTCTTGATATCACCTTCATCTGCTTCTTTATTTAATTTTGTATTTTCCCAAAAGAAACATGCTGACTGAACAGCACCTTCAAATGTCTGTAGATATTCTGCTGCTTCGTTTAGATCCACTCCAATACTGGCAGCAAAAAATGTGTAATTATTTTTACCAGTTAATTGAATTAATCCACGACCACAAAACTTCCAACCGTCGCCGCTGGATTCGTCACCGTTGCCCATACGACTTGCATAAACTCTGTTGGCAATTTTTTCTGGTTTTTTAGCATATTGCTGTGCAATATCCATGCTAGGAAAGTATTTTGGAAATACCTTTACTAGGCTTTCTGCTTTGTAGTTTAAATTTTCTTTTAGGAATAAGAAATTTCCAGACTCGTGTGCGCATTGTGCAATAAACGCCGCTACACGTTTGGGAGTGTTAATTTCATATTCCGGTAAAATTTCATGTAGTGCTTCGTACCAATTATTTAAGTACGGATTTTTAGGAATAATTTGTCCTAGTTGTGCTTTTGTAAATTCAAATGTAAAACTCATATTAGTCTCTCCACCATTAATGATTCGTTCTTATTTGTTAGTAAGAACTGATTACCTATTTTTGTGATACCGTAGTCTCCAATAACTTTAGTAAGCCAAAATACCTCACTCATGCTTTTGTCGTCTACTTGTATTTGTGAAGTCGCTCCCTCAAGAATGTTTTCAATACTATCTTGAGCAACTAATTTAAACTGTAATTTTTGATTAAAAGGTTTGTAGATAGTTATAATGTCACTGTTTAACTTTAGATCATCCATTAAAGTTTTATTAAAAAACTTTTTAATACTCTCTGTTTTAATCCTAGTCATTAATCCGTCATATTCGTTGGCATTATTAGGAATAACTTTTTCTAAATTTTCGCCTAGTTCGTGAGTTTCGAAGTTTTTATGATATCTAAAACTCCATTCATTAATTTTTGTTAGACGTTTTAATCCTTCTATAATTTCTTTAATATTTTTATGAAGATCGGCCTGTCTTTCTAATTCTACAAACACAGTGTATCCGCCATTGTTGTCTTCTCCACTACTAACATCGGCGTCTAAAACAAACTGATATCCTTTTTCAATAAATTCCATCATGTCTCTGGCAGGTAGTCTATCTTTAACTAAAAAGCTAACCACACAGACATCGCGATCTTCTCCCATTTTAGATCGAAATTTATCTACATAAAATGTTGGTTCGATAAGATCTTGTAGATCTCCAGGACGTAGTCCTTCGTTAAGCTGTTGCTGTTTCAGCATTTGTAAATTCCTGTGCTTGTTGATCTGCCATATTGTTCTGCAATTTAATTCCTGCTGATTGATCAAGTACATCTTCGACCTTATTATGATCTAACTCTTTATAACCTTGATCAATATCGTGCATTAATTTTTTAGGCATAGCAATTTCTACTATCCAAACAGATATATGATCAATTTTACCTTTTTTAGTTCCCGGACGAATATCGTCAGGAGTTCTAATTTTTCGTACTTTTGAAATTAGCTCTTCGCTATAAGAAACTTTACATCCGTAATCAATTAATCGTTTAGCAGCAATTGGATTGGGCATTTTTTTGTAGGGCCACATGAATTTACATGCTACCCAATATCTTGATTCTACAGGTCCTTGTACAAGTTCTCCGTCAATCCAGTTTTCGTAAACGTAACAATCTAATTCGTCAACTACCCGCTCGAAATCTTTAAGCATTTTAAGGCTGCTATTTGAGCCGTAAATTGTTTCAATATTGCGGATAACGTCTTTAATATCTAACATAGAAATCTCCCAATGTATTTATCGCTTCAAAAAATTAACTTAACTTATTATTTTTTTGCCAAAATCGTAAATACAAATGTGTTCGGACACGGACACAACGGTTGAAAGGTCCGTGCCTAACGCATAAAATAGGAGGCTATCCTTTGAGAAAACAAAGAAAAGCAGCAGCTAACAAAAAGCTGGATTTTGCACATGAAGTTGATAACGTTATACAAATTAACAAGTATCTACCAAAAAAGAAGAACAGAGTTCTAATTTATCCCAAAAACCTCAATCAAGAAAACTACCTACTAAAACTACAGGACGCAAAAAAGCACATACTTTTTGCTATAGGTCCTGCCGGTACGGGTAAAACTATGATTGCGTGTCAGTGGGCGGTAAAGCTGTTACAAGAACAACAGATTGACAAAATTGTCGTTACTAGACCAGCTGTTAGTGTAGATGAGCAGCATGGCTTTTTGCCAGGAACACTTCAACAAAAAATGGAGCCCTGGACAAGGCCATTAATGGATGTATTTGAAGAATACTACTACGCTAAAGAAATTGAAAACTTTATTAAAGAGGGGGTGATTGAAATTAGTCCACTAGCGTACATGAGAGGACGTACATTCAAAAACGCAGTTATTATTGCGGACGAAATGCAAAATGCCACACCTAGTCAAATGAAAATGCTGCTAACTAGGTTGGGTCAAGACTCTAGGATGATAGTCACTGGAGATTTGAATCAAGCTGATAGACCAACAAATAACGGTCTGCTAGAATTCTTACAGTTATATAATAACTTTGAAAATCACAGATACGTTGACATCTGTCAGTTTACTGCTAAAGATGTAGAACGCCATGAGGCGGTTAAGGAGATACTAGCGATTTACGGAGACTCTTAAGGTAAGTGGGGGGTCAATTGATCCCCCAATAATCGCTTGTACATTTCAAGAAGATCGTCGAAACCGGCTTCTTTGTTCAGGCTATTCATTACAACCTTTTTATTGTAAAGGTCAAGTATTACCTTTGCGGTTTGATAATGTTTAGTTTTTAAACTGTTTTTAAATTCTGTAATCTCGTCCCACTTGCCTTTAGGTGTTTGGATATAGGTTACAATCATATATCTAGCACTCATATTAGATCCTTGACAGTCTAATCATAGTTGCTGCTAGATTAATTTCTGGATCACTAACCATAGGATGATCAACTAATCCTTGTTTAATTGTTAGGATAGCGGTTTCTTGTTTAGTTAGGTCATCGCTAAACAAATGTATATTGTCATATAGCCAACGATACACTTCTTCTATTTCTTCCGCTTGTAATTTTCCACATACTAATTTACGAGCTTCTGTAATTTTATTAGCCTTGAATAGTTCAACCATTTGAAATTTCCACTCAAGATTTCCTGCATCTTCTTTAGTAACTGCATTTAGTTTATTGTCTCTACAATTTTGTTGCAGTAAATTGATACACTTACGCATGTCTGGATATGTTGTGGATACATATGCCTCTAGTGTTTCAATATCAAAGTCAATATTTTCTGACAATAGAATAGTAGCTGCACGAGCAGTAAATTCAGTTTGATCTAATTTAGTAAAGTGAAACTGTTGACAACGACTGTGCAGTGCAGGAACAACTCTGTTAGGACTGTTACAGGTTAAAATAAAACGAGCAAAGTTGCTGTATTCTTCAATAATACCTTTGAGAGAATCTTGACCTTGTGGACTAAGACGATCCGCTTCGTCTAGTAATACAACCTTAAATGGACCCCATGGAATAGAACTGATAAAAGGAACAATTGTATCCCTAATAAAATCAATGCCTGTTTCGCGGCTGGCGTTAACCTCAATGACATCTGCACCTTCAATGCCAATTTCATTAATCAGCATCTTGGCCATTGTAGTTTTACCAATGCCAGGAACTCCGCTCAACAACAAGTGAGGAATACTTCGATCGTTAACCCAAGATTCTACCTGCTTACGTTGACTGTCATCCCGCCATACATATTCGTCTAGCTTATTAGGACGATATTTTTCTACCCATAGTTCTTTCATTCTTTTACCTTTAATGGTTCTCCGAGCTCGTGCAGTCTATCTGCACAATCTCTAATGTCTTGACTAATTTGACAAGATCCAAAACGTGCTTCAACGGCTCTGGCAATTTCATGTAATGACACCACAAGTTCTGAATAGTTGTTCATGCTAGTCCTCTGTGTTTTTTATTAATCGTTTCAACTCTCTGCATCAATTCAAAGTTGAGGTTCTTATCTATAGCTTCCATTATTATAGCAGCCACGTCCTTGGGAAAACAACCACCTCCCCAACCATAGTGACCATCCGGTCCGGGAACATCCATATGTGTCGTTCCAAATCTTAGATCGTGTGAAGATAGTTGTTTAATTGATTCCCAATTTACATCCTCTGCATCTGCTAATGCTTTAAAATCATTCATTAGTGTTACTTTAGTTGCTAGGTAACAATTCATCATATATTTGTATAAGGCCGCAGCAGCAATATCTACACCTATAAAATTTCCGTCAGTAAGTTTTACTCCTCGCTGAATAACATCTTTAGCTCGCCATATCCATTCGGTGTGTCCGCCAAGAACAAAATACATACTGTTCATATAATCAATGGTATTGTTAGCGGCTGTTAGAAATTCTGGACAATGAACAATGTTTGGATATTGTTTTAATAACTTTTTATAAACACTAGGGGGAGCAGTTGTTTTACAAATTATAGGAATTGAGTTGGCAATATTAACAAACAATAATTCTTTTAAAGTCTGTTCTAATATACTGGTATCACAATGCCCATCTTCTGTCGACGGACTTGGCACACAAACAAATATTGCGTCACAGTCTACAAATTTATCAAGTCCTGCAGAGTCGTTGAGCTTTGGATCTCTTATGACTAGTTCGTCACAGTTGTGATGTGCCCATGCAATTGCCTGTCCAACATATCCAAAACCAATAATACCAACTTTCATTCTTTTAAAATCTTTATTAGTTTTTTCTTTTCTTGTTCGTCAAGCCATTGTTTTTCGTCAGCAAACTCAGGACAATTTTTTAAACATTCGTCTAAATGAAATTTTAATGTGTATAGATCTTGTTTAAGACCCCATGCAGTAAAACCTTCGTTGTAGGGACTGGTACACTCACGAGTAATGGTTGATATTTGACGCACTAGTTCGTTTATATCCCAGTCTTTTTTCTTTAGATACATGTGTTTATTTTACAGTTAAAAAATGGGCCTGTCAAGCCCATTATTCTTTTGTTAAAAACTTTGTCAAATCCGGGGGCGTCCAACCTTCTGGTTTTAAGATTTTTCCATCTTCACGCTTACGAACCATGCCTGTTTCTGGATCTATTTTTGCAAAATTGGTACGCATAACTTCATTCCACGCACCTTCTGGATCAAATCCAGCACTGTGCATTGCACCAATAGTAACTACTAGAATATCAGTTAATGCATCTACCATTTCTACTTTATCATCTTTTTCTAATGCTTCTGAAAGCTCTTTAGCTTCTTCAACAATTAAATTAAGATACATTCTAAATTGATCTTCATGAAAGCCTACTGAAGTTTGTCCGCAGGCGGTCATAAAGTCTTGCTGGTCTTTAAAAGGGTTTGTCATTTGTTTTCCAATCTATAAGCATCTACTGCTTGTGGTACATCTACACCTTTGGCAATATTAACTGCTTCTGGTTTTTCGTTGGCCCACATAAGTATGCAGTTATTGTCAACCATTCTAATAGTTTTGGGTTCTTGTTCAACGTCCTCGGTATATTCTATACCTCTGGTCCACCGACCATGTTCAACTAAGACCCAATCTCCGACTGTAAATTCTTCGTTGTGATCCGGACCAACTGCATATACCTGTCCCCAACGAGGATAGATACCACGATCTTTACCGTCATCACCTAAAATAACAATTCCTCCAGAACTACGTTGTTCACCAAAATGCATATTGTGAACAATAATCTTATCTCTAAGAGGACGTAATTTTCCTATAACTTTACCCATATTAACCTTTCTGACGCTTCATTACTTCTTCTGAAACTGCTCTCGGATTTTCTTTGTAATAGTCTTGTAGAATCTGTTCTCTTGTTCTAACAATCTCTCCATTTGATCCAAGCTCGTCACCTCGAGCATTAACCTTCATATTTCCTACAGCAGGAGTTAATTCGTTGCGAATTGACAATTTTTCCATGTCAACTTCTTTTCCTTGCATACTTGTATATGTTTTACCCATTTTATATCTCCTTGAAGAATTCTTCTATTGGCAGGTTGTATTTAACACTGTCTACCTTGTGTACCCCTATCAAATAGAGCACATAACTAGCTACACTACTACCTCGTCCTACTCCCCAAACTATGTTATTGGCTCTAAGAATATCTACTATATATTTCATAGTTTTTAGAAGTATAATCAAATTATTTTTACGATACAGATCCAATTCTTGAACTACTCTATCATAATTTTGTTCAGGACAATGATTTATTAGGTATTCTTCAATATCCATTGTTTGATATTCTTCTGGTATAAACCAATTTAATGGATTAATGCTAGATGGGGGGATTGGATAGTTTAAATGTTCTTCACGAATTCGATCTACATATTGTATCAAATCGTCAGAACAAAGACAATGTTCTAAAATGTCAGGCCCAAATTTTAAAACACCTTCGATTAAATCGTTTTCGCTGTTAACGGTTTTCAACATTAATTAATTGATCCAAATCTCTATCTTGATTACTTTTAAGTTTAGCTCTATAGCGATTACTTAGTTCTTCTCTATAAATTGTAACAAAAGTAGAAAGTTGTGTCAATAGTTCATTATTGCCTAGACGTTGTGCTGTAAAAAATTTTTTAGTAAGATCTTGAAGACGATCTTCAACTTCGTTGTCTTTTAGTTGTGATAAATCGCCTTCAAATGGGTGAAACATTAGACAAAGTTCCCTACATAATTTAGATAAATGGTAGTGGAATTGTATCTCCAAACTTCAATAATTACAGGATTGGTGCTGCTCTGTACTTGTAATGGATTAGGAAAATTTACAATACCACCGTTAGTAGCTGTTACTCTACTTCTTTTAAAACTGGTTCCACCTTCTGTGATCAGCGTAATTGTTCTTGGAGATACTCCATCATCGCCATATAATTCTAATGTTACTTTTCCAACACCCGAAGAAATTGGAAAATTGGTAAATTGTAAATTAATGTCTTTGTTAACTCGAAAGATTTGATAATTGCCTTGTCCGTAATCAACTTCATACACAGCCAGTGGTTGAGATTCTGCAATGGTGCTATATGAATGCACCCTATCTCGATTATCAACAAAAACTGCACCTGTAATAATGCTACCACCAAAATCGTTTTCGGCATTTAATTTAGCGGTATTTGATTGCAGCGATGTTATTTCGTTATACGAATATCTAAAGTTTTCTTTAATTAAACTAAAATTGTCTCTAAATACCTGCGTATCATTATCCTGTCCTGCTACAGGAAAGTTTTCGTTGATACCGGCAAAATTTATATTACTTGTCATTTATTTTCTCCACGATCGGAAATATCGTTATATTTATGTGTTGTATTTTATCACGATCCAGCAGTTGAGCTAATTAATCTATTTTTAATATCTGTTTGGGGAAATAGAAAATATTGATCCCCGATAGTAACATTTAAATAATCAACAACATATCGATCGGCCATAAAATCTAATAATTTAAAATCAAATTTTCTTGATTTAATTTTAATTATTATTTCATCAGCAAATCCCGGTTTAACATAGCAAAGCACTAACGCTTTGGTATATCCTAATTCAACTGGATCTCCTGGTTGTATACTTCTCATCCAGAGGGGAAGAAAGTCTCTGTTTCTATCTCCAATTTGCTTAATTTGATTCCTCATATTGTTAAATGAGTTTGGAAATACCTGTTGTATATCTCGATCTGAAACTTTGTAATTCCAATTCAAACCATTTGTTCCGCCGCCATCGACAGTGATATTATTTTGATCAGACAAAACGGGACTTGATATGTGATCAGGCAAACGAACAATATTTGAGATACTTTGTTTATTTTGTTCTAGATCATCAATAATGTTTACATAGACTACTTCGTATTTTACTTCTTGAGTTATTAAATCTTTACCCTGAGCTTTGGCCAACGATCCAAATTTTATTCTCTTCTTATAATGATTGCGGCTCATGGCCTGTATTAATTCTACAGCATCACTTTTTTCTATTCCGGCAAACAACAACATTTGCACTGATGACTGTGTAGCAAAATTAGGGTCTCCAACTCTGTAAAGAATTTTAGGATCAAAAATAGTACTATCAGTTATAAAATCATACCAGTTGTTTCTTTTTTCTAGTGGTTGTAATGCTCTTAGATAAAGATTTGTGTATTGTTTAGTTGTTTCACCAATTATTTTAATTGAAAACAATTTATTAAACTCTGCAAAATTAGCCGGATCTCTTGCTTTAACGGTAAATTTATAAACTTTATCAAATGTGGTACGGTTTTGATCGAACGTTATACCAAATGCATTTGAGCTAGGACCACCGTCGTAAAATCTTGTTATTCCTTCAATTGTTTGACTTCCAACTTGATTTACTTTTCCTATAATTAATCCGTTGCTTAATAATTGTAAACCTGGAGGTAATTCTCCGTGGATCAATGTATAATTAACAGACCCGCTATATGATAAACTTTCGGCTTCTACAAATAATTCTGATACTTCATTGGGATTAAGTGCACCAAGATAAGAGTTTGATTTCCAAGAAATTCCTCTTTCAATATCACCAACAATATCAATATTAAATGTTCTTACAGTACTGGTGGCACCCTCGGTCCAAACTCCAACGTTACTAGGTAATTTATTTTTGTGTTCGACTAAGGCAATATATAAAGATTCACCAATACCTGCTCTAAGACTGCTGTCATTATAAATTGCAGGATCAATCCAACGAACAACATCTCCAACTTTATAGATAGTATCGTTATTCCAATTACCGGATATGCTATATTTTGTAGCTAGGGTAGTTTGTTCAAAAGATACTGCTCTAATGGTAAATTTATAGTTGACAGAAATTCTAGGTTGATAAGGAATTTTTCCTACAATTTCTCCGTTTACACTATCTAATTGTAGACCGGGTGGCAAAACACTATTTGTACCATCCGGGTTTTTATCATCTAAGAAGTAAACAATATTTTGAGCTAGTGTTATTGGATTATAAACTTCTAGATAAATTGTTGTATAATTATTAGCTCTACGTTTACCTAAATTAGCAGGAGTAATCCAAAGTGGATTTCTTAAATAATTATTATCCGCTTTAAATACATTATCAGATGATCTAATAATAGCATTATCTGCTCTTAAAAATTGTTCATCGACAACATAAATTCTAAAATTTCTTTTAGTTTCAGTTTCGCCATCTGTTACCGAAACTGTAAATGAATAGTATCTACTAATTTGTCTAAGTGGTTTAACAGGTTCTTGAAAATCAAATATAGTATTATCGTAAGTAAAAGTATCATATCCTGTGGTTGATACCTCACCTAGATCAAAAGGAATAAAATCATATCCTGTGGTGTCAAAATTTCCAGTAGATTGATTTAATTCTAACTTTGGAACCGCCGCCACAAAACCGCTAATTCTTCCTGTTGATGATAAAGTTAAACCTGGAGGAAGCTCGCCGCTGTTATTTGGTATGTAATAAAATAATGTATCGCCATCTATCCTGTCAGTATCATATGCTTCTAACTGAAAATCAACATAAGAATCATCTAAAACAAAATAAGCATCATTAAATCCAACTGGCAAATATCCTTCTGGAGTTTGCCAAACTGGTGCATCTGGGCCTTCTATAGTAATTGAAAATGTTCGATCTACAATCAATGAACTATTATTAGCTCTTATTACAAATTTATATTGACTTGTATTTTTTATTTCAACCGGAACTCCTTTAATAATTCCGTTTAATAACTGTAGACCAACAGGAAGTTTTCCGGATATTATAGAATATGTAACTGGAGTAACTGAGGTAGTTGACAAAGGAACATTTACCTGAGTCCTTTCATTAAATGTTCCTAACGTACCTAAAGGAGTATTCCATTTTAATGACATAATTTTTAAACAGTAAACAGTGTTGCATGGGCTTTCACTTTAGTAATGACCGCAGCATTTACATTAGTTGTAGTTGTAAATCTAATATTGACAAGGGATCCGCTTCCTGGAGAAACGCTAATAGAATTAATTATTGTAATACCGCCACTGTGTATATGAGAATTTTGTTTAGCAGAAATTTCCACAGTTCCGGAATAAAAATTACCAGAAATAGAAAATGTTTCTGATCCCTGAGAATTTCTAACGTTAAATTCTGCTCTAAAACCTGCATAAATTGAAGTATCTATTGCTGCTACTGTGAATGTTTCTTGAGTAGTTCCTGCTAGTTGTGTATATGAAGTTTCAAATGCACTATTAATACTGGTAAATAATTCAGTTGCTTGATTCCAGTTATAAAAAATTCCTGTATTGCTTGCTCTAGTAACAACGTTATTTTCATATCCAAAATCTGCATAAGATCTAATTTTAGTTGGACCAAGCAAAACTCTTCCGTTTCCTGACGGTTCTATATTAATGTCTGAATTTGAATCAATACTTCTAATATTATTCTGCGTAATTTGAATATTTTCTAATGCTAATGTTTCTGCCCATACGTTACGCCATCTTAGTGTAGAAGTTCCGATATTTTTTGTTAATGTAGTGTTTGGTACTAGGTTATTTCCAACTGTAACTAGACCGTTAAGAGTTAAATTGCTATTACTAGTAATTCCGCTAGTATTTTCTAAGGTTGAGGTAAAAACAGTTTGCCAAGGTTTGGCGCTAGTACCAACGGTTAATGAACCTGTATTAGGAACAATATTTGAATTAATATCTGCACCAAACTGAACATTATCAGTATCAGCATTTCCTAAAACAAGATCGCCGTTACCTGTAATTGTTCCGGATGCAGTAATTGTTCCTGTAATATTAATATTACCTGCGCCAGTGATATCAAAATTATTTAGGTTAATATTAGAACCTAAATTACCACCAATAGACCCTGCAACAACTTCAACACCGCCGGCAGTTGATCCGTTACCGACATATAGTTTATTTTGAGTTGTATCAAAAATCAACTCTCCAGATACTGGTGTGATTCCTGTTCGTTGTACAGAAGTTCCTCTTCTAATTCTTAATGCCATTTTATTTCTCCGTTAAATTGTACCAGCATCGTATTCAATACCTGCGGGCTGATCTATTGTTCCAAAATCAATATCGGTGACCTGCAATAAAAAAGTAATTAAATTGTCAGTACCCGATCCAATAGTTCCTAGATCAGCGTCGTTTAAAATAAATCCAATATTTTGTTTCGTATCTACAGTAATAGTTCTTTGTGATGCTGTTACATTTATGTTAGCACCACCTTGGATTGTGATTTGATCGTAAGCGGTTGTAACATTAGCTGTGATGCTACCACTGTTTGTTGTTATGGAACTAAATCCGTCTTTTTGTACAGTGCCAACAGTGATGTAATCATTAGACGGTGTTAGGGTAATTTTACCATCGCTAACCAGTGATTTAAATTGTAAGTTAGTACCTACTTTTTGTTTAAAAATTCCTACGCCTGTTGCTGTATTAAGATTTTGACCAGTAATTGATTGCTGGCTATTTAAATCTGCAAAATTAGCGTTGACCTTTTGAAAAGCCGTGCGTAGATCGTCTCCTAGACCATCATTTACAGCATTTCCTATGTTAATTGTTTGTATAGCCATATTCCGCTCTCTTTAGTATATTTACCGTTCTGTTAGTATCCTGTTAGTTGTCCCAGCACAGTATAGGTATTTAGAGCTGTGCAGATAATGCTAAAAGTAACTACATCTGTTCTGTTGGTGCTGGGTGTTGGGATAACATTGCCCCGCCAGTTTATGGTCTGTAATACTCCACTTATTCCAACAGAGTTAGGAATAAAGCCTGTGCCACCTTGTGCTATGATCAAGGTCAATGAGGTAGCATAGTCAATAGGTAAATTTAGATTGGTAAAGTTTACTGTAAAAAGAGCATCTGGGCTGGTGTGATAGAATATGTGTCCGTTGGCGCAGTTGTGTGTTACAATACCTGTGGCATCGGCCAAACTACTGAATCTTTCATAGACTCCGTTGTTAACAAATAAATCACTGTCAATTATTGAATTGGTGCCTAAGGATTTATTACCTAGTATCACAGCTCCTACACCACTGCTTCGTCCTATCTCAATCTGTCCATTATTTGCAGAATCAATAATTACATAGCTTTCACCTTCAATGGTCAAGTTCCCAGATATATTTTTTACAACAGCATCTTCGGGCAATGTCAGTTCACCGTCCTCACCAAACTGCCATCTGCGTAGAGTAGAGTCTGCAAGGTTGATGTCAATGTTGATATTGCTGTCACTGCGGATGTCACCCGGTATAGTTAAACCACCATCCGCACTGAATGTCCAATTCTTTGATCCTCCGGGTGCAGCGCCAGACCCGTTGGCTATTATGTTAAGGTTGTCCTGTGAAGTAAGTGCAAGACTGCCTGACACTGAACTAACTTCAGCACCTTGTATTATTAGTTGATCGCCGCCCGTAATGGCAGGAAAAGTAACGAACGGATTAGCTCCACCAATTAAAATAACTTCATCACCGCTATTAGATAGTCTATCAAAGCTGGTAGGTATAGTTGGTTTATTTGTTAAGTCGTTGTAATTACCACTAAATTGTGAAGTAGTAACCCAACTTAAATTACCACTACCATCAGTCCTTAAAATCTGTCCAACAGTTCCGCCTGTGATTTTTATATTACCAACAGCATTGTAAACAGGTCCAACGATTCTGTTCATTACTCCATCGACTAACAAACTGCTGTCATCACCAAATACACTACCAACAATGTCAGTTTTAAGATTACCATCAACAGGCTGTCCAACCGCGGTATATAATTCTGAAAAGTTGGAATCAATATTATCAATAGCATCATTTAATCTAGCAAATGCTGCCCGTAAACTGTCTCCGTCTTTGCTGTTAGGTGCAGAACCAACGTTGATAAAATCCTGCGGTTGTTGTGTGTTTATAGTTTTTTTAGCCATTATGTTCTTCCCACTGAGACTTCAACAGTTCCAATTCTGTCCGAATCGTAAGATCCAATGGCCTTACCTATCAACGTACCAACTTTGACGTCTCCAGTCGCTGCCATCGCCACACCTGGTATGCCCGATGTGACAATTAGATCCCCTTTGTTTACTTTTCCTACTACCTTAACTGGTAATCGACCCTGTAGTGCTACGCAGGTCTTAATACCCGGACATGCTTGATTCATTGTGTAGGCAGCAGTATTAGAAACAACACCTGCTACCCTGTGATCGTTTTTAACATTTGAAGTTGTAACTTCTTTGTCTCCGCCAAACACCAACACAGTGCCTACATCATATTCTCGATCTGCTTCATAGTATTCTGCCAAGTCAGCATAGGTAGCTTCAAATTTACTGTTACCATTCAATGTCCAGTTGCCGTAGACTTTGCCACCATTGTTATCTGCTAAATCTTCACCAGCTGATAGAGCTTTGGTTACAACAACACCGTCTTGAATACCGTCTGAACCAATAAACACATGTTTATTGTTAAAATATTTGGTAATATCATTGCTAGTACCAGAGTCACTAACCTGAATAGTAATTCTTCCTTTAGCTACTGAACCTGCACCGTAGTAAGTTGCTGATTTAAAACCACTACCGGCGGTTATGGTTAATAATTTATAATCAGCGCCGCTGCCAATTGTTGATCTACTTAAGTATAGATCACCATCAAGAATTAAATCATTAAGTCCTACATTTCCATTGTTGTTTCTAGCAACTAAATTTTGAACACTGTTAGCTGTATTACTTGTAGTGTAAGTAGTTGATTCGGTTGGTAAAACAATAAAATCAGCATCATTTTGAGACCCTCCAACTTTGGCATAAAGTACACCAGCCGAGGTATATAATCCTTTGGTAATTCCGCCACCACCACTTACAACAGCAGTTAGTGTAATTTCACCAACATCACCGGTTTGAGTAGCACCTGTATATCCCAATACTCGATTTTGATTAATCGGTACAAGTTTTCCTAATTGAACACCGTTATTTTTAATTGACGCATAACCATTTGTTACAGTAAACTGTCCTCGGTCAAATGTGCTTACTCCTCTCTGTAGAGTAATTACACCTGTTGTCTGTCCACTTGAGATTACAGAAGGTGTTGTAGTTGCATTATATGTAAATGATGTACCTGAAGGAGTAGGACTTGAATTAACAGTGAATACACCATTTAAAGTACTGTTAGCAAATCCGCTAATAATAACTCTATCACCTGCTGTTACAGGTACTGCTGAATTACCAGTTACAGAATCAGTTTGAGCGGAGTATGTAACTGTAACTATACCACCAGTAGAAGTTGCCGACACATTACTAATTGATGAACTAGTAGTTGCTTTACTATTTGTGATATCTAATTTTCTTTGTTCAATTGCTGCCGATGAATTAATATCAGAATTAACAACAGTTTCATTAACTAACTGGAAATTAATTGTTCTTAATGATTGATCAAGAGTGATATCGAGATCACCAGTTACCGCAGCATTTACAAAACCTTCTGTAGCAACGTTTGTTTCATTGATATCAGAATTATTTGTTCCGGTATAAACTAATAAGTTTCCTCGTCCAACCGAACTAATTTTTCCTCCAGTAGCAGGTCCACCAGAAGTAGTATTTGAATAAGTTAATCCTGTAGTGTTACATGTTAAAACAACAGCTTCGTCATTATTAAACCCGGCTATTGAAAAACCTGTAATTCCTATCACCTGACCAGTAACAAACGGTGCACTTCCTTGAGTAGCACTAAATGTTACGGTTGCAGTAGTACCATTACCAACAACTGAACAGTTGGGAATTGATACTGAACCAACATTTCCATTTAAGTGAGGAATACTAATCCAACGTCTTGTAGCCGCATCATTGTCTGATTGCGGATTCTTCATGTTAATAATACGGCCAGCATTACCCATATTTAGGTTATTGGCCATTGCGTTATCGCCGTCAGTGTCAATGAACCCTGGACCAATACGGTCAACGGTTAATGCTGCTGTTCCATCATGACCTAATCTTCTATCAATGTATAGCTTTGTGGCCAATTGAGTAGCTACAGTTCCGGCACTTGGACTGCTAAAATTTCCATCAGCTGAAAATTCTGAAATTGGCACACCTTGTGATAATTGTAAAGATGCAATATTTGTTAAGGAAATTCTAGCACTTAAAGTTGCCTCACCGGTTGATTGATTTACTCCAAACAATTTACCAACTTTAAAGTTACCTTCTTGATCGATAGTTGTATAAAATACACGACCTTTTCCTACTTCAGCAGCTTCATTGTTAGGTTGGTTGGCATTAACTGGTGGCCCAAATATATTATTTGGGTAGTTAGTGTCTGCGTAACTTCCCGACCCAATATCTAACAGGTCAAACGCTGTAGCCCTTAATGTGGAAATTTTAATGGTAATAGAACCAGTTTCTCCGTGTTTAGGTCCAACAAGAACTGTAATTTGACTATTGTAACCAGTTAACGGATGTTGTAATGTTCGATCTAATGTGACAAATGCTGCGGTTGGACTGTTTGGGGCAGTATATGATAGCACACGATATTGTACTCCATACCAATGGAAACAATATCTACCAGAATTTAATTTAGCGATATCAAATGTGTTTGTAATAGTACTTACGGTTACATTAGTTGATCCAACAGATCCATAATAATCGTTACCTACCTTTCTTTGTACGTTAGCTGCGGTTAAATCAATATAACGATAGCCTTCTCTACAGGCTGCAATCACCTCTTCATTTGGACTAATTCTGTTTACTAGTCCGCCGGTAGTATACGAAATAACATCGATAACATCAGTGGAAGGATTATCAGCGTTAAACAACAGTGCTGTTGATTTTTTAGCAGCGGAAGTATTGCTTACCCCGTTTAGCCATACCTGTCTAGACTGTCTAATAATTACAGGTTGACCGTCTTGAACACTGGCATAGAGTCCAGTCTCACCTGGTTGTGTAACCAGTGGTTCAAAAAA